>Ga0268266_10000704_pt1 | contig 45162 bp, 35 predicted proteins | sample KBSS13metaG_FD_190356 | JGI IMG/M metagenome (GOLD analysis project Ga0268266, IMG submission 190356) | Switchgrass rhizosphere microbial communities from Kellogg Biological Station, Michigan, USA - KBS S1-3 metaG (SPAdes) (version 2) | ecosystem: Host-associated > Plants > Roots > Rhizosphere...
CGGACTCAATCGCCTTCCCGGTTGGCGATTGAGTCCGCTCTACGATGTCATGCCGCGAGCCAGTCTGGCATCCGACCGACGCTTACACCTCGGCGTAGGACCGGAGGGACGAGTCGCAACCCTGGACAACGCTTTCGCCGGCCGCGAAATGTTCACGTTGTCCGCCGAGGCCGCAGGCGAAAGCATCGCGAAAATCTGGAAAATCGTACGCGAATGGAAGGTGTACTTCGAAGAGTATCAAGTGCCTTTCGACCAGATCGAAAAGATCGCACCCGCGTTTCGCCACCTCGACGATCTCTCGACGGCCTCATTGCGCAAGCTGATCCCTTGACCATTCGAAGCTGACGACCTCACTCAGCCCTTGAACCCCTTCGCCACCAGGTAAACCTCGCGCGATTCTTTGCGCGAGGCCTCGGGTTTGCGGATGCTCACTTTCGCGAAGTGCTTGCGCAGCTCCTTCAGGTATTCATCCGACCCCGAACCCTGAAACATCTTGGCAGCAAAGGTGGCACCCGGCTTCAAGGTCTTGCACACGGTATCGAGCGCCAACTCGAGAAAATAGATCGACCTCCCCTGGTCGGCCGACTCGATGCCGCTGATGTTCGGCGCGATGTCGGAAATAATGAGATCGAACTTCGCATCACCGAGCCACTCGAATATCCGCTGCACGACGGTCTCGTCAGTGAAATCGCCCTGGATGAAGTCGACATTCGTCAACCCGTCCATGGGCAGGATATCCGTGGCGAGCACGCGACCCTTCGCGCCGACGAGCCTGCCGGCCACCTGCGACCAGCCGCCGGGCGCGGAGCCCAGGTCCATGACGCGCATACCCGGACGAATCAACTTGTCCTTCTCATTCAGCTCAATGAGCTTGTAAGCCGAGCGCGAGCGATAGCCGTCCTTCTGCGCCTGCTTGACGAAGGGATCGCTGAGGTGTCGGGACAGCCAGCTGGCGCTGCTTTTGGTTCGGGCCATTTTTTGCCGGGAGCGATGGGCTAGAATCAGGAGATTCTACTGCCCCTCTGCCGGATTTACCGGCCAGGAAGACGTCGGTTGATCCGCATTACCGAGTTGCCGCTGCCGCTCGACTACACGCCCGAGACCCTGCGCCAGGCCATCTCCAGACGCCTCAGTGTTCCCCCGACCGACCTGGTCGATTTCACCCTGTTCAAGCGAAGCTACGACGCGCGCAAGAAAAACAGCGGAATCCTGTTCATCTGTACCGTCGATGTGGCGCTGCGCGATGAAGCCGCCGTATTGAAGCGATTCGCGCGGGATCGGCAGCTGAGCGTCGCCCCGGATACGAGCTATCACCCGGTTGCACACGCTCCGGCGCAGCTCAAAGAGCGCCCCCTGGTCGTCGGGTTCGGCCCCTGCGGACTGTTCGCGGCCCTGCTGCTCGCACAAATGGGCTTCAAACCCATCGTGCTGGAACGAGGACGCGACGTACGACGCCGCACCCGCGACACCTGGGCACTCTGGCGGCAGAACACCCTGACGCCCGAATCGAATGTCCAGTTCGGCGAGGGCGGTGCCGGCCTGTTTTCCGACGGGAAACTGTACAGCCAGATCAAGGACCCGAAGTTCTACGGCCGCAAGGTGATGCACGAGTTCGTGCGTGCCGGTGCGCCAGCCGAAATTCTCTACGTCAGCAAGCCTCACATCGGCACGTTCAGGCTTACGGGTGTCGTGTCGGCAATGCGCGAGGAGATTATCTCGCTCGGCGGTGAAGTGCGCTTCGAGAGCAAGGTTACCGACCTGCTGATCGAAGCGGGGCAGATTGAAGGCGTGGTGCTCGCAAACGGCGAGACGCTGCGCAGCCGACACGTCGTGCTCGCGCTCGGTCATAGCTCCCGCGATACGTTTCGCATGCTGGAGCAGCGGCGCGTCCATCTCGAGGCCAAACCCTTCTCCATCGGCTTTCGCATCGAGCATCCCCAGTCGCTGGTCGATGCCGCACGGCTCGGGCGTTTCGCCGGTCACCCGGGACTGGGCGCCGCCGACTACAAACTCGTGCATCACGCCCGCAATGGGCGTTCGGTCTACAGCTTCTGCATGTGTCCCGGCGGGACTGTGGTTGCTGCCACCTCCGAGCCGGAGCGCGTGGTCACCAACGGCATGAGCCAGTATTCGCGCAACGAACGCAACGCCAACGCCGGCATCGTGGTGGCCATCAATCCCGAACCGGATTTCCCCGGCGGACCGCTCGCGGGCGTTGCCTTACAGGAAGCCCTGGAGTCCCGAGCCTATGTCTTGGGCGGCAGCGACTACTGCGCGCCCGGGCAGTTGGTTGGTGATTTCCTGCGCGGTGTCAGCTCCACTCAGCTCGGCGGTGTCGCTCCTTCATATACGCCAGGCGTGCGGCTGGGCGACCTGGCGCCGGCACTGCCAGCTTACGCCATCGATGCCATCCGCGAGGCATTACCTGCTTTCGGCAAAGAGATCCGCGGCTTCGATCGCGATGACGCGGTTCTAACAGGTGTCGAGACCCGCACCTCATCACCCGTGCGGATCACGCGCGACGCGGAGTCGCTGCAGAGTCTCAACGTGCGCGGCCTCTATCCCTGCGGCGAAGGCGCGGGCTATGCCGGCGGCATCCTCTCGGCGGGTGTCGACGGCATCAAGGTGGCCGAAGCGGTCGCCCGGTCGCTGTCGTGAAATTCGAGGACCTCAAAAAACTCCATCAGAAGAAGTTTCGCGAAGAGCTCGGCTACTACCTGTTGGAAGGCGAGCACCTGGTGCAGGAGTTGCAAAAAGCGTTGAGTCGAGACGCACGCCTGCGTGCCAGCGAAATCTACCTCACGCGGGAATATGAGCACTGGACGAGCCCGCTGCCGATCCACGTGGTCAATTCGCGCCACATGACGCAGCTCAGTGAAACGCGCTCACCCCAGGGCATCGCAGCGGTCGTGCCGATACTTCCGACACTCGCACCCCAGCCGGGCGAACGCGCCATCTACCTCCATCAGATTCAGGATCCCGGGAACCTCGGCACCATCCTGCGCACACTCGCCTGGTTCGGCCAGTTCCGCTGTCTGCTCAGCCCCAACAGCGTGGACGTGCACAACGGCAAGGCCGTGCGCGCCAGCATGGGCGCGATCTTTCACGTGCCCGTGGAAGTCGATGTGCCTATTGAAACACTGTCGGCGCGCTTCGGTCGGATCGCCAGCCTCGACTTGCAAGGTCAGCCCATCACCGCGCCGGAGTTTCGCGACTTCGATTGCTACATCTATGGCAATGAAGCCCGGGGTCTGCCGCGCGCAGCGTTGGCTGAAATGAAGGCAGCGGCATTCACGATCGCCGGGACCGGCGCGATAGAATCCCTGAATGTCGCGACGACTGTGACCATCTGCCAGTACGAGATATCTCGCGGGGTTGTCGGAACCCGGCCCCGTAGTTCGTCCATATAGGGAGGCAGGGGCATCCTGCGGCCACACACTCGGAGCGTTTCCCATGACACCCACCATTACCGCCTTTGAGTCGTCGCCCGACCGTGGCAGGGGACTGGCGCGCGACATGCGCGTTCGCTGGGCGCTCGAAGAAGTCGGCCAGCCTTACGACGTACGTCTCGTGTCGTTCAAAGAAATGAAGGAGCCCGCGCATCTCGCCCTCCATCCTTTCGGGCAGATTCCAACCTACGAAGAAGGCGATCTCACCCTGTTCGAGTCGGGCGCGATCGTGTTTCATATCGCGGAAACTCATACAGGCCTGCTGCCGGGTGATGCGAATGCCCGGGCACGCGCGCTCATGTGGATGTTTGCGGCCGTTAACACCGTAGAGCACCCGATCCTCGATCTCACGATCGCCAAGATCGTGGAGGCCAACGAGAGCTGGTCCGAGCAGCGCTTGCCCCTCGTCAAACAGCGCATTCGTAAAACGCTGGGCGAACTTTCCGTTCGTCTCGGCACTGCCGAATGGCTCGATCTTGAATTCAGCGCCGGTGACCTGATGATGGTGTCGGTGCTGCTGCGATTGAAGGCATCAGGCCTCCTGGAGGAGTACCCAGCCCTCTCCGCCTACGTAGCCCGCGGCGAAGCGCGTCCCGCCTACAAGCGCGCTTTCGCCGCTCAACTCGCCGTTTTCACCGCCAGGTCGACCAGCTAATCCCGCACCGCGAATACACGCGACTCACATCACGGGGCCGCGCACCATTCACGCGGCCCCGGATGACAACCGCTACTGCATCAACGTAAGCGATCCAGCATCGAGCGGCACCGAGAAGAAGCCCTTGGAGTTCTTGGCAATCGCCGCTCCCTTCTGTGACAACGTGCCACTCGGAATTGTCACGCGCAGGAATTTGCCGCTCGGGAAGTGAGGCGGCAACGTCCAGTTCCAGGTAGTCGTAGTCCCCGACGTGGTGCGCGTTGCAGCCGCGAGAACCCTCAGCCCACGCCAGTACGCTGCAACATTGACAACAGAGTCAACCCAGGTGTCGCCCACCGTCTTGGCGTGTGTCATCGCACCCGTAACGTCCGTCACTGCGACCGGATTAAACCAAACCTGGCTCGTCGGCGTGATGGTATGAATGAGGAAGATCTGCCAGGCACCGGCACTTCGCGCTGCATCCGTCGCCGCATTGAACTGTGCGGCCGTCTCGCCCTGCGCGGCCAGGTGGCAGGGCAGATTGAACGGGTCGGTTGTATCGTTCGGTCGGATCGATCCGCCCGCGACCCCTCGATAGACCAGGAACCGGCTCGACGCATCGGGATCGTAGCCTGTATCCCCGTAAGGTGATGCGCCCGTCCAGACCGCTTTCTGGGGGTAGTGCTGCGTAATGTAATTGGTGTCGTTGTCGAGCTCGGTATTCAGGTTCCCGGTGTTCATGTTGGTAATACACTGAGTGAAATTCGTGTGGCAATGGTCCTCAGTATGGTTGCCAATCTCGTCGCCGGCATTCACAGCCGCGGTCCACGTGGCGTCGTAGTTGGCCAACGAGGGCGCCAGCCCCGTGACGATGTAGTACGTAACCGGCACACCAACAGCTTGAATGTCGGCGAAATGCGCGATCTGTGAGGGTTGCGAATCGTCGAAGGTCCACGATGTGGCCGCTTTGAAACCGCCCCAGTTCAAAATGGTGAGAGGTCCCGTAACTACGCCCTGTAACGCGACTGCTGCAGGCAGCGGTAGACCATCGGCCGGCGGCGTTCCTCCTCCGCCCGCTGGCGGGGGCGGTGGCGCAGACGCAGCCCCATTGACGGTACAGGACGCACCGTTCAAAGCAAAGGCCGTTGGCGCCGTGTTGGTTCCGCTGAGTGAGGCCGTGAAACCGACGTCGACTGTGCTCCCCGTGCCAATATCCGCATCAAAGGACGCATTCATGACCGTCACCGCGGCGCCGGACTGGGTGGCGACTCCGTTCCATAATTGCGTGAGAGCCTGGCCGGACGGAAACGTCCAGGTCAGAGTCCAACCCGCGACCGCGGAACCCGCGTTGGTAATCTTCACGTCACCTTGGAAACCCGAGTTCCACTGGCTCACGACGGAATAGGCGATACTGCAACTGGCGGCCGTTTGGGCCAGGCCGACCTGGCTGGCCCCACACAGGGCGAGCAGCAACAGGCCGGCCGCCGCCCGGACGCGCTTGGATCTGTTCATGGTCAGGCTCCCAGCTCAATTGCAGCGTGTGCCATTCAGGGCGAACGCGGCCGGCACTGAGTTGGTACTGCCGTTCCAGGTGGCCTGGAATCCCATCCCGGAATAGTTACCACCCGCCGGGATACTGGCGTTATAGCTGAGGTTGCTGACGGTCACGTTGGCGCCGCTCTGGGTTTCCAAGCCGTTCCAGAGTTGGGTGATGGCCTGCCCATTGGCGAACGACCAGGTGAGCGTCCACCCCGATAGCGGCGTCGTCCCCGTATTGTTGATGGTGATGCCGGCCGTAAAACCGGTGTTCCACTGATTGGTGATGGTGTAGCCGATGTGACACGCCGTGCCGGTGCCGCCGCCACCGCCACCGCCACCTCCTCCACCGCCGCCGCCGCCGCCGGCACCGGTCACGAAGCCCTTCAGCCAGGTCATCGCCGGTCGCTCCGTGCCGTCAGGATTCACCAGTCCGGTGCCCGTGTGCCACGTCTGTCCAACGACGTATCCCCAGGTCGTGATGCCCTGGACCACGGCGGAATTCCACATGACCGGGAACAACGCCTGGTATTGCGCCAATTGTCCGGCATCGGTGCCACCCCCGGTGATATCCAACTCCGAGATGTAGACCGGCAATCCGGCCGTACCGTAAGAGTTGAGGGCAGTCGTCATCTGGGCGGCGGTCATGCTGTCCAGGTTGAAGTAGTGTCCCTGGACACCGATGCCATCGATGAGACCGCGGGTCTTCAGGAGACTGATGATCTGGAGGTACTGACTCCTGGCATTGGCGTCGTTCTCGGTGCCGAACTCGTTGATGAGGAGCTTCGCGTTCGGAAAGGCGTTGCGTGCCATCTGGAACGAGTTGATGACCCAGTCCCAACCCGTCGAGCCGTTCCCGCCCAGGGCCGCGGTGAACGGTGGCGGTGTATGGATGGGCTCATTGACCACATCCACGGCCCACGTGTTCGGATAGCGCTGGCCATACATCGTCATCCATGTCTGGATCGCGGCGAGTTGCTGGGTCTGCGACAGCGAGGTGATCCAGCTCGGAAACTGCGCGCCCCAGATGAGGTTGTGCGCCTTGAACTTGATGCCTTGCTGCTGGGCGAAGTTGTAGATCGCATCCAGCGGTGCCCAGGTAAACACGTTCTGTGTGGCTTCGACCGAGCCCCATTTGCCCGCATTCTCGGGCGTCACCTGGTTCCAGTACACGCTCCAGTTGGACGGCACAGCGCCGCTTTGGGTGCTGCCGAGAAATTTGCTCTGGCCGACCGCAATTTGCGCGGGCGCCTGCATCGGCAACAACATGAGAGCGGTTAACGAGAGCACGGCGGCGAGCAGCCGTGTGCACGGCCTGTGAATGGTCGTCATGAGAATCCCCCTCCTTGGATGAGATCGATGGACGTACGGACAGTGTTGCTGACTACCTCCAATATGATAGCGCTATCATTTTTCGGCTATATACGCCTTCATTCTCCGAAATACAATGGCCACTGGTCGTGGATCGCGGCAGCCGTGTTCACGCACGCTGAAACGCCGCTCGTGGGACGATGCTTCCCTTGTCAAGATACAACGCATGGCGCGCATACGCGGCAGCCTTCGCGTCGTGCGTGACCATGATGATGGTTTTGCCATAAACATGGTTGAGTTGCTGCAACAAACTCATGACCCCGTCAGCGGACTGCCGGTCGAGATCCCCCGTTGGCTCATCGCACACGAGGAGCGCCGGGTCTGAAACGATGGCGCGCGCGATGGCGACACGCTGCTGCTGTCCGCCGGAGAGCTCGCTCGGCTTGTGCTCCATGTGAGCCGCCAGTCCCACGAGTTGGAGCGCCACGCCGGCATTGTGTCTACGGCGGTTTGCCGATAGTTTGGTCAAAAGCAGCGGCAGCTCGACATTCTTGCGCGCCGACAGCATGGGCAGAAGGTTGTAGGACTGGAACACGAAACCGACGTTTGCCGCCCGCCACTGCGCCAGCTCTGCCTCACTCATCCGTTCGACGCGCTTGCCGGACACTGCGATGACACCTTCAGTCGGGGAGTCGAGACCGCCGATGAGATTCAGCAGGGTCGTTTTCCCCGACCCCGAGGGCCCCATGAGTACGAGGAAGTCGCCCTGCTGGATGTCGAGACTGATATGGTGGAGCACTCTGACCTGCTGCCGGCCATGCTCGTAAATCTTACTCAGGTTGCGAATTGCAACGAGAACGCTCACGTGTTGTGCCTCACTGCTCCTTCCTGATCGCGACCCGCGCGCCATCATTTATTTCGGCGGGTGGCACTTTCACGACCTGCACGCCGTTCGCGATGCCCTGGACGAAGCGTAGGTCACCGTACGTTTGTTCCGGGATGACTGCCCGCTGGTGGACGCGCCCCCGGTCGATCACGAACACCACGCTCGTCGCACCGCGCTCGACAACGGCCGAACCCGGAATGAGCACGCCTTCCGGAACAGAGTCGTCCGCTTCCGCAGCAGCCACTCCCGTTGCATCCTTCTTGGGAGCCCGTGCCAGGAAAGACAGGCGAACACCCATGTCAGGCAGGATGCGTGGATCCTTCTGATCGAGCGCGATTCGCACTTTGAAGGTCGCCTTGGCGCGATCCGCTGTCGGAATGGTGGCGACCACGTGCGCCGGAATCGTCCACTTGGAATAAGCGTCGGGGACGACCTCGACCCGTTGGTCAGTCTGCACCCTATGGAGGTACGCCTCGTTGACGTCGACTTCGACTACGAGCGAGTCCATGTCGACAATGGTCGCCACGCCGCTGCCTTTGGGATCCCCGCCCGGGGGCATCGGCGAGGTGATCTCACCCTCTTGCGCGGGTTGGGCGATGACCACGCCGGAGAAAGGTGCACGCACGGTAGTCTGGTCGAACGCAAACTGGGCATTTTTCAAGTTCGCTTCCGCCAGCTCAATCTGCCTGCGTTGGGATTCCACCTGCGACGCCTGGGTCTCTACCAGGGTGCGCGCGGTCTCGAGCGCTTGCATTGAAACAAGCTCGCGCGCCTGCAGATCCTCGTTGCGGACCAGGTCACGGTAGTTCTGCTTGAGTTGCGCCTTGGACTGTAGGTACAGCGCCTGTGCGACTCGAAGCTGCGCTTGGCTCTGCGCCAACGACGCCCTCTGGGCCGTGCTGTCCAGGCGCGCCAGAACCTGTCCCGCTTTGACGTGATCCCCTTCATCTACCAGCACCTCCGTGAGCGTGCCTGTGATTTGCGCGGAGACCGTCGCCTGACGCCGCGGGGTGACGTAACCCGTTGCCTGCAGAACGGCTATCGAGCCCGTGTCGGTCCAGGGAGCGACGGCAGTGACGGCCTCGATCTCGAAACGGTGCCCCCGAAGCAGGATGTACGCCGCGACACACGCTGCGACCAACGCGACCGAAACCAGGACGCGGCCTACAACTGACGGACCGCGATCCGGCTCCGGATGGTGGCGTAGCTCAGGATGGATCCGGAGCTGCTGCAACAACATCCGATTGGCGGCGTTGGACGGCATACAGTGTGCGGCAGTGCGAAGCTATTGAGGTCTGCGCGCCGCGTCTGGAGGAATCGTCGGCGCGAGGTTTTCGGGCGTGGGGACGGCCGGCGAGGTCCGGGCCTGGGCGACGAGCCAGCGGTTGATTTCGGCGAGCTTGGCGAAATTCAGGCTGCCTGCCGCCAGGTACAGTTGCAAGACACTCACAATGTAGTCGTAACGACTGGTTGAATAATCTGTCTGCGCCTGCACGAGGTTGCGACGGGAGTTGAGGAGATCCACTGCCGTGCGCGTTCCACCTCCATAGCCGGCTTCGGTTGCCATGAGCGCCGTCCGGCTCGATTCGAGCGCTTGCCGTAATGCTTGCACGCGCGCTATGCCGCTGATGACGCCGAGATAGGCGTCGCGAGCCTGCCTCTCTGTCGCACGGGAAACTTGCACAAACTGCTCCTTGGCGGCGATCCAGAGGTACTGCGACTGGCGGACGCGTGACTGAGTCAGGCCACCGCTGAACAGCGGCACGGTGACTTGCAGGGATACCTGCCTGTCGTGATTGCGAGTCATGGCGTTACTGAAGTTCTGGTTGAAACCCGGGCCAGACAGGTGCTCGTTGGCGACGGCGTCCAGGTTCGAATCGCTGGCGACGATATCGATCGTCGGCAGATGTCCTCCAAGGGCAACCCGGACATTCTCCCGTGCAATGTCGGCCGCCAGCCGGCTCGAGATGAGCTCGAGATTCTGATCCAGCGAGACATTCACCCACCGGTCCTCGTCGGCGGGATCGGGCAAGTCGAGCGGCATGTCGCTGCCGGGTTTGGCGAGCCTGTCGTATTTCTTACTGGTGATCTCCTGCAATTGGTCTTCCGCCGTGAGCAGTGCGCGCTTTGCGGCAATGACCGCGGCGGCGGCCGTATCGCGCGCGGCTTGCGCCTCCTGGACGTCGGGTTTAGCTATCTGGCCCACTTCGAAGCGCTGCCTCGCCTGTTCGAGCTGCCGCGAAATGGCTTCGAGCGCGGACTGTTGGGCCTCGAGGCTGTCCCCCGCCGCCAGGACATTGAAGTAGGCCTGGGCGACACGCAGGACGAGGCTTTGCTCTGCCGCCTGGTAGGTCGCTTCTGCTTGGGCAACCTGCGCGCCGGCGGCGCGCAAAGACATCCAGTTCGCCCATGAGAAGACGTTCTGCGTCAAGTTGAGACTCCACTGCTTGGTGGTGGTACTGATCGAGGCCGTCTGAGGAACGAGAATCGGCTCGTTGTTGGCGTTCACCGAGAGGGTGTCTGACGGACCATTCATCATGTCGCGCGTAATTGCGGCCATCCCCGACACTTGCGGCAGAAGGGCCGCCAACGCCTGGGGCCGTGCCTCACGCTGCGCGAGACGATTGGCGTCCGCAGCGCGCAGTTGCGGGTCGTTCGTCAGTGCATCCTCGAAGACGGCGATCAGGTCGTTAGCAGGGACGGCGGTCGCCGTGGCGAGCAGTAGGAGCGCCAGCCCGAGGGCGCGCTTCATTCTCATGCGGTGGCGACCGCGCGGCAGCGAAGACCTTCGCCTCATCACAACGTTCCCATCCTAACATCGGAATTCTTACGGGCGAGTCATGATGAACCGCGGCAGACTTCAGGGGAATGTCTCCTGTCAGCGTCGCGCCTAGATTGACCAACAGTGCCGCCAGCCCAAGGTCGCTACTGTTCGACGCCGAACGCCGACGCAAATCCCTACGGTACGAGCTCGCCGCCGTACCGGTAAAATAACTACCAACACCACCGTTCGTATCCACATAAAGACCTGACTTTCGTACAGGCTCGATCCGCCACGAGTGCGACCGTAGTCCCTCCGCTTCCGCCACTTCGCAAAAATTTCGTTAGATTCGCCGAATCAAGACATCTCCAACCATTCTCTTTTTCGGTGCGCTCACTATTCTTTGCCACGCTCCTGTTGATATCGAGAGCGCGTCGCAGGTGCAAAAGGGAAAACGCTTTCGCGGAGGGAAACAATGACAACGACCGACAGGTCTTCGAGCGGATGGTCTGTACGCTTTGCTTCTATATCAGCCCTCGTAGCCGCAACGCTCTGCCAAGGCGCGTTCGCGGCTGAGGACCAGTTCGCCTTTACGTACACGACCGATACGTTGCCCAAGCGCCGGTGGGAGATTGAGCAAAGTACGACGTGGAGGTTCACCAAAGCCTACGGAACGTTCGATGAGCTTCAAAACGTCACTGAGCTCGAATATGGGGTCACTGACCGCTTGCAGATGTCCCTGGACGTCAACTGGGACTGGACCCACGCCTACCAGAATGGGCCCTACGCTCAAACCGCACCCCCCGAGCAGTTCGCCGACGCCACCCCTGGCCCCAATGACCACTACCGCAGTGCCCGCCTCGAAAGCTTCTCCGCCGAGATGGTCTACCGCCTGCTCAGTCCCTACACCGACCCCGTGGGACTCGCATTCCTGTTCGAGCCAGTCAGAGGCGCGTTTTTCAAAGAACTGGAGGCCAAGATCATCCTGCACAAGAACTTCGCCGACGATCGCGCAACGCTGGCCTTCAATTTCACGTACGCGCCCGAATGGCGCTATCTGCCCAACGATGACGGAATGGGCCGTAGCTGGCAGGAAGAGACCGATGTGAACTACAACTTCGCTGCGTCCTACCGGTTCGCGCCGAACTGGTCAGCCGGGGCGGAGTTCCTCAACGAGTACGAATACGGCGCGAGCTACACGTTCAAGCACGAGGTTAACGACGGATACTACTTCGGCCCGACGCTGCATTACGGCGGGAAGAAGTTCTTCATCACGGCGACCTTCGTCCGCCAACTTCCCTGGGCGGGCCAACACCCGGACACGATTCCCGGCGCGGTGGTCAATCATTACGTGTACGACAACGACTTCGAGAAGTACCGCCTGCGTGTCAAGTTCGCCTACTACTTCGGACAAGGAGAATGACATGCGACACCCGACATGGCTGCTAATCCCGGCCGCCGTGGTCTCGACCGCGGCGTACGGCACTACGTATTTGTCGCTCGAGCAGGCCCAGGCGACCATCTTTCCCGGAGCGCAACTGACCGCGGCGTTCGTAACGCTGACAAAGGAGCAGGCGGCGGCAATCGAGAAGAAGAGTGGCGTCAACGTTCGCAAGAACGAGGTAAAGCTGTGGAAGTCGAGTGATGGCGGATATTTCATCGTCGACGAGGTGGTCGGTAAACACGAGTTCTTCACGATCGCGGTTGGCTTGAACGCCGACAGCAGCGTCAAGCAGATCGAGATCATGGACTACAAGGAAAGCTATGGTTACGAGGTTCGCAACGAGGCCTGGCGCAAGCAGTTCACGGGCAAGACCTCGGCAGCGCACCTGAGGCTGACGGACGACATCAAGAATATCAGTGGCGCGACGCTCTCCTGCCGGCACGTCACCGATGCGGTCAAGCGCCTGCTGACGACCTATGACGTTGCCCTCAAACCCGGCTGAGATGTGCCGACGCGCGCGCCCGCTGCTTGGCACGCTGGTGGAGATCGGGGCCTGCGGCCCCGATGCTTCCGCCGCAATCGAGGCGGCCTTCATGACGGTGCGCGAAGTCCATCGCCTGATGAGCTTCCATGAAGCGGACAGCGATGTCTCCCGGATCAACCAGGCGGCGGCTGGACTGGAGGTATGCGTCGATCCTCACACGCATCGGGTTCTCCGCTTTGCCCGACGTATGAGTGCTGCATCGCGGGGAATATTCGATGTGACCATCGCGGATGTGTTGGTGCGTCATGGCTTTCTACCGCCCGTAGCTCCGCGGGTGACCCATGCTGTCGAGGCGACGTGGGCTGACCTCGACGTCCTGGACGGCAGCCGGGTGTGTTGGAGCAGGCCCGGCTGCATCGACCTCGGTGGTGTCGCCAAAGGCTACGCCGTCGATGTAGCGATTGAGGTCCTACATACCTACGGGTCCGCAGCCGGCATCGTCAACGCGGGAGGTGATCTGCGCATGTTCGGCGCACCCCAGCCGGTTCACGTGCGCCTGCCCGAGTCTCCGGGGTCGCTGGTCGCCTTGGGACATTTCAACGATTGTGCGCTCGCAACCTCCGGCTCCTACTTCTCCGGGAGAGGCGCTCGCGGGTCCCGACACGAGCCGCTGGTCAGTCGGGATCGGCGCATCTGTGCCGCCATGCGTGAGAGCGCTACGGTAGTTGCGCAGGATTGTATGACCGCTGATGCGTTGACCAAGGTTGTACGGCTCGCACCGGGCCTCGCGCCCGAATTACTCGGTCGGTTCGATGCCGAGGCCATCATCATCCAGGGAACGGGTCTGAAGCACATTGGCACGGCCGCGCACGACAGGGGAATCGGCACTTGAACGCGACTCAACGGCAGAATCTGCCCATGCGGCTGAGCAGATACCATCGACTTTGGATCTACGCTGTCGGGGGCACCCTGGTGGCCAGTGGTACGGGTTGGCTGATCGCTCACTACCTGCTGGTCGAACCGGGCCCGTTCGGCGAGGCGCAGCATCCGTTGGAGCCGTGGTGGCTACGGCTACATGGGGCCGCGATGATGGTGTTCCTGGTGGTGCTGGGCACGATCCTGCCGGGGCATGTCAGGCAAGCCTGGTCGTTGCGCAAGATCAACGCTGCCTCCGTCAAACGCAACGTCACGACGGGCGTCCTGATGCTGTCACTGGTAACGGGGCTCGGAGTAACCGGATACGCTCTGTACTACTGCGGCAGCGAGGAGCTACGTCCCTATCTAAGTACCTGCCATTGGCTGACGGGACTCGTCGCAACCATCGGGTTTTACCAACACCATAGGAGTCGCGCGCGCAAGCAGAGCGCCCGCACAGTTACACCTCCCCAACCTGAGACGGTGCGTGAGCTTTGACGCCCCTGGTTGCGTTACGAATGAGCGGTCGTGCCCACATGCCGACGCTCAGCACGAACCCGAAGGTGAGATACAGAAACAGCATTCCAAACCGTAGCCCGTACCGATCTCCGAGCCAGCCAATAACCAGGGGTACGAGCGCACCACCCATGATGCCCGAGCACAGGATCCCGGCGAAGGGGCCGTGGTGCTGGGGCACCGAGTTCAGCCCGAGCGACACCAGTGTGGGCCACATGATCGAGGCGCAGAAGCCGATGCAGGGAAAGGCCACTCGGGATACTTCGGCCGAGCCAAACAAGGCCAGCGACAGCATGCCTAGCGCACCGAGCGAAAAACCGATCAACACCCGGCGACTGTCGAAGAGCTTCAGCAAACCCATTCCGAGGAGACAGCCGGCGGTCATGAGTCCCCAGTAGTAGGACACCGCATCCGCACCTCCCTTGTGGGGATCGACATGGTGGTAGCGCTCGAGGAATGGGGACATCCAGTCGGCGGTGCCCTGCTCGCAGCCGACGTAGGCAATCACCGCGAGAAAATAAAGCCAGACGAATGGATTGCGCAGCAACTGCCGGTACATGGAAACCGTGCCAGCCGACTCCTCCTCCGTACGCTCCACCTTCGGTAGGTGCAGCAACGCGATCAACACCACGCTGACGCCGGCGACCACGGCAAATATCCAGTAGATCGACACCCACGGTAGCGCGGGGGGTGTCATGCCGCCCAGGACCGCGTAGAGGCCGTTGAGATCGCGATGAGCGGGATCGAGGTGGCTCACGAGATTCGAATAGACCAGGGGACTCACGAAGGAGGCCGCACCGAAGATGAGCTGCGCGAACGCTGAGTTGAAAGCAAAGTGCTCCTCCCCTCCGGCCACACGCAACAGGGGATTGATCGCAACTTGCAACGCAGCCATCCCCGCCCCGATCACAAAGAGGGAAGTGACGGCCACTGAATAGCTGGGGAAGGCCGCGAAGCTCGTCGCGCCGAGGGTCGCCGCAACGAAGGAGGCGACCATGATCTTCTTTTCTCCCCAGCGCTCCACCACAAAACCCGCGGGAATCGAAAACACGCCGTAGGCAATGAAAAACGCGAACGGCAGGATGCTGGCCATGGTGAGCGAGACGTGGAAGCCGGCGATGATGTCCGGAATCAGCGGCCCGAGGATGTTCGTGAGAAACGAGATCACGAAAAAGATGAAGAACACGACCGCAACCAGAAATCGGCTTCTGCCTCCAGTTCCGGCGCGTACCGTGGCTGTCAGGGTCATATCACGGGCACTTGGCTGATGTTGTTCTTCGGGTCCATCCAGAACGATTCGTTCACGAAGCGGCTGAAGATTTCGCGCGGCAGGATGGGGGTGCGCTCGATCGGCTCCACCTTCGGTCGCACCGTATGGAGGCCGGGCATGCCGACCCGGGCGTCGAACTCATCCGCGTTGTAGGAGATGTGGTCGAAGTCATGTTCGAACCAGGGCTCGCCGATGAACTGGTAGACCGCGCGCAGGGCCGCTGCCGGGTTGCGCGCCAGGCTTTCGTAGGTCAGCAGCAGCAAGTGGCCCGGAGCATATTGGCCATAGAACGCATCCTTGGTGGCCTGAAAGGAAAACCCGACCATGCCGCGCGGATCGGTCAGCGCCTCAACGCGCGAGTAAACCGTGGTATTGGTGTCGAACCGGAACACCTTGCTGACGCCAACCGGTTGTCTACGCACCAGCCGTTCCATGCTGTCCAGCACCCAGGATAACTGGCGAACGCACGCGATGACCTTCGCCTCGGGAAACAGCGTGTCGAGCAACTGCATCCGGCTACACCACAGCCGGCTGGTGTCGAATATGACGCCGGCATCGGCTTGTCCCGCGTAAAAGTTCTCGACCAGGCCGCGTAGCATCGCAATGCGCTGGTCGTCGGAGACATCAAACGAGAAATCGTTCTTGCTGCTCGCCTCCGCCATCACCACACCCATGATGTCGGCAAGCGGACTGGTCATGCCCGCGCGGAAACGCGGGTTCTGGTTGAGGATGGCGGCCAGGAGCGTGCTGCCTGAGCGCGGCAGCCCGGAAATGAAGTGGAATTTCCGCGGCATGTGGGCCTCTCCTATGGTTTCAACGGGACGCTCTGCGTTGGAACGTTCCAACCGCTCACTTCGACGACCGGCGTCTCGGCCCGCGGCGCGGCGAAATGCGCCGTCAGAGTAACCGATTCACCGGGCCACAGCGTAACGTCGTTGTCATCCCACAGGATCGGCAACACGAGCTCGCCGCCCGAGGTCCGCTTGATCAACACATGCTGGAATAGCGCCACAGTTTTCGAGGATGGGGGTACCGTCAGTGTGACCGTCGCGACGTCCTCGTCCCCCTCTTGCCGCACGGTGGCTCGGATCTCGCTCTTCGCAGCCGGCAAGGACTGCAATGGGGTCAGGTCAGCGTATTGCGTCACCGGTGTGAGATACCAGTTTGAATGCTCCCAGTCGAGCTCATCGGTCTGAGTGGACAGCCAATAGACGTTGCGGCTGATCGATTTGCCGTTGGCGGAGGCGAGCTCGAGCTCGATGAAGTAGACGCGCGATAGACCGGCTACCGGCGGCAGGGTCACCAATTGTCGCGTACCGTTGCCGGCGAGATCGATGTCCCGCAGGCGCCGCTCGTACGGCACACTGCCATCCAGGTTACGTACGCGAATCATCGCCTGCAATCCACGCTCATTGTTGAGAGTGTGATTGACCAACATGATTGCGCGCGTATCGTACGAGTATTGGATGTGCACCGGCTCGTTGGCCATCCTGGCGCCGAAGTAAGCGCCGGCCGGATTCAAGAAATAGTCGTACAGATGCCAGTGCAGCGAGGGCCAGGCATTGTTGAGCATCCAGTAGATGACGCCGGTTGCGGGTTTGCTTGCATCCATTCGCGCGTTGAACGCTTCGAATTGCGCTCGGGCGTTGTCGTAGTTATCCAGTTGGGACTTGGCAACGTAGTCCGCGAGGCTCTTGGGTGCGCCATAGCGCTTGGCCAGGGCGGTGTCGAACGGTGTGATCGTCGCGAATGTCGACCACGCGGCGGAGGCGTGATACTGCCTAAGCTCCGGGTATCTCCATAGTGCCTCCAACTCCTGGGGCGAGAGCATGCGGGTCAGGTCGTCCAGCAGCGCAATGCTGGCGCCTGCGCTGACCTCGGAGTCGAAGCCGTAGGCGCCACCCAGCTTGTCGGCATACCAATACGACGGAGGAATCCACGAGTAGGGCCCGGCCATCTTCATGCCGGACGGTCCGGTCTCGGCCGTGGCCTGGTCCACTGCCGCCGCGATGATCGGCAGCGACCAGTCTTCGGCGTGCAAGGTGTCGACGTATGTCTTTGCAATCGCGGGCGGCGGCGCGTTGTCGCTGCCGATCAGAAATCCGATCACGGATGGGTGGTTCCGCAGCAGACGCGCCTCGCTCTGCATCGAGGCGGCGGCCACCTTCTCGTCCGAAGCGTCCCACGGCTCGCCGCCCGTTTTGGCCCACGATTCCCATTTGTCGCAGCACTCCCAGCCGGCCAGGATCATGATGCCGTCACGATCGGCGAGATCGTAAAAGCGTGCGTCCTCCAGCTTGCCCTCACTGCGAATGGTGTTGAGTCCGAGGTTGCGGATATAACTGAACTCCGCCTCCATGCGCTTGGGGTCGTCGCGCAGGAACAGGTCCGGCGCCCAACCCGCGCCGCGAATCAGGAGCGGCTTGCCGTTGATGACGAACTGGAGATAACCCTGCTGGGTGAGGTGGGAGCTGACGCTGCGTATGCCGAACGTCACGCCGGCCTGGTCGCAGATCGCGCCATCAACGGCAGCGGTCATCTCCAAACGGTACAGCGGATGGGCACCCATGCCGATCGGCCACCAGACCCGGGGATGTTTGAGATCGAGGCCCTCAAAGGACACGGTCTGCGTCTCACCGGGAGCGAGGTGGATCGTCCGCCGCAACGAAACGCCAGCCACGACACCCGCGATGGTTGCATCGTGTGCCGACACATCGAGGTTCCGCGCCTCCACTTTCACAGTCAGCGCGGCGCGCGCGAGATCAGGAAGCGACAGCGTCGAGGTGACCTGTGGAAACCGTATCTGGACCGGACCCGTCCGCACGATATCCACGCCCCGCCACGGGCCCATATTGTTGTCCGGTGGCGCCGGGTTCCAGTCGACCCAGCCAATTGACAGGCTCGTCCTCGGGTCGCCCGGATGCACGCGCAATGCCAGAATGTTGGTGCCCGCGTGTACCCAGCGTGTCACGTCGAGCTCGTGCACAGGATAGGCACCGGCAACCGCCGCGCGATCGGCGACGAGGTTCCCATTCAACCAGACATCCGCGCTGGGAATCATGCCGTTGATGCGCAGCAACGTACGTATTCCTTGCGCTCCTTCGGCAACAGTGAACTCGGTGCGGTACCACCAAGGAATCACGAACATGGTGCCGCTGGCATCCGGCTCCTCTACGGCGCGCAGGTTGTCGCCGTAGAACACGTTCGGGTACTTGCCGTTCTCCAGCAGCCCCGCCATGACAGTGGCTCGGCCGCTCACCGGGTACCAGCCGGTGGTTGAAAATCCGGCGGAGGAGATTTCGGCGCCACTTTCCTGCGCTTTGGCGCTGGACTGAATCTGCCAATAGGCTACGGCAGTTGCGGACCCGGCGCCGCCATGCACCTGAGTGGGCGCGAAGGCACTCTCGGCGCAAGCGAGCGACGTGCCTGCCAGCGCCGCCAGCGCCGCCATCACCCGGATCATGCGCATGCCCGTGATCTGCGTCGCATCGGCCGCTCCCACGACACGGATCACCACTGCCCGCGGAGGCCGACGGTGAACATCCGTTCTGAGAAGTTCGAGTGCCCCGGCTGATCAGGCCATACGAGGTAGAACCGCTGGTACTCGTTGGTCAGGTTGGTTGCGTCCACGAACAACTGGGCGTACTTGCTGAACTTGTATGCAGCAGATGCGTCGAGGTACCTCTGCGGCGCCTCGTACTCCTCCAAGCCCTGGATGCCGCCCACGTTATCCTCGAAAGCTCGTTTCGAGCGGTAGTTATAGGCGAGACGGACCTCGAAGCGCTTGTCCTGGTACCACAAGACCAGGTTCCCCGACTCGGTGGAGTTATCCTGGAACGGAATTTCGTTGCCAGCCAGGTCTCTTTCTCCCGTTTTGCTGGGCGCGTACGTGAAGTTGAACTCCATGCCGGTATTGGCCAGCAGCCCGGGGAGGAACGTAAACCCCTGGCGGTAGTCGAATTCAGCTCCCTGGATGCTGTTGCCCGAGCCCTGCAGCGGTGTGGTTATCGCGATGCAATGGTTGCGGACCACACCATCCTCATCCGGCAGATTGCAATTGATCACAGCGCCGTTGACGATGAAACTCTTCACGTTGATGTGGAACAGCTCGAGGTTGACCATGCTCGTGGGGTTGATGTAGTACTCGAACGAGGCGCCGTAGTTCGTGGAACGCCACGGATTGAGGTTTGGATTACCCGCCGAATTCCCCGTCGCGACCTGGTAGATCGGACCCGTCCTGGTTTCCTGTAACGAGTAGTTCAGCTGCAGACCGCCGCCCCACTGGCTCAAGTTCAGGGGCATCATGTTCTTGGAGGCGCTGAGGCGAACAGCCATCTTGTCGGTCACATTCAGCGCGAAGTTGAGCGCCGGCAGGACGTCATTGTAGCTGCGCCGCGTGATCTCGACGCCTGCATCCGCGGGTTCGGTGCCGTATTGGCCTGGCGCGCCGGTCAAATGCTGGGTCACATTGAGGTCGGTGTGGATCAAGCGCACACCGACATTGCCGCTGTAAGACATGCTACCCAAGTGACCGCCAAAGTCGGCTTTCAGATAGCTGGCCAATTCCTTCATCGACACTGACCAGGTAAATGCAGGCGATGGCTGTGTCGTGGTCTCGGGATAGATCGACTTCCAGAACCCCAAGGGATTATCCATGGCACGTGGATTGATTGCCCAGAAGGTGACCCCCGACCCTTGCAGATTGTTGTATTGCTGAAAATTATTGGCGAGCGCCGGCGGGGTTTTCGCCAGCGGCTGTGACGATATCGGCCCACCACGGAAGGCGCCTTCCGAGTTGCCGGCAGTACACCAGGTACTGGGCGTAGTGTCAGTCGCATTGCCGCTCAGGATCACATCGGAACCGGCATAACGCACCTGGCATCCGCCCGGGTCGCTGGCACCCATCCCGGCATACACGGGGGTGACCAGGGTGAAGCCGTCATTACTGGCGCTGCGGATACTGTTGCGAACTCCGAAATTCAGACGGAAGCCGTCGTCGAATTTGTAATGTCCATCGAAGCGCAGCGCCGTCAAGGCAGTGGTCCGGTTGTAGTCTTCGCCGGATTCCAACGTCTTCATCGTCCAGGCGTTTGGATTGGCGAAGGCGCTGGCGAGGGATGCGGGCATGCTGATCGTGAGATTGCGACCCCTGAAATCCGCGATGATGGGCACCGTGTTCTGGGGAATGCCGTTGGCGTTGAATACGCGATCCCCGCCCAGTTCAGTTGGATAGACAAAGGTTCCGCAAGGTAGCGCACTGTTCGGATCGGCCCACAGGCAGCCGTCGGAATCGGAAATGTTGACGTCGGCCTCCAGGTACTCCTGCTTGGCCGTTTCGCGAATGCCGCGCACGCCGGCCGTGAAGGGTCCGCCATTGTCGAAATCCAACTGCAGATTGAAGTTCTGCGCGGTGGATCTCCTGCGAATGACCTGCGAGTACGATTCAACATCACCCGGCCATTTTTCGTACACCTGGGTGGTGTAGATCTGCGAACCGGACCAGTCCGGATCCGGCGGCGGCGTGTTGTACTGGCTCAGCGCGGTACTGCCGGTGTTTCTCGACTGCAAAGGCACGTACGTTGCGCCTTGCCAATTGGTGGAATTGATCTGAACGCCGACGTTACGCTCGTACTGATCCTGGTTCGCGTAAAAAAAGTCGCTGGTCAAGGTGAGCCCGTGATCGAGGTCCGCCTGGAACGACGCGTTGGCCGCCTTGCGCTTGCGCTGAATGGAGCTGTCGTAAATGCCGATGTTCTGGCTACCCATGAACACGCCGTTCGACTTCCCGTCACCGTTCACATCGACACTACCGTCCGGATTCTGAGTGATCCTGGAAGGAATCGGCGCGCCGTTCCAGGCCCCCAGGAAGCCGTTGTAAGCGCCCGCGCTGGTCGCGTTCTCGCCATGGAAGATTACGTTATACTGGTCGAGGCCCTCAGTTATGTTTCCATTCGCGAGGGCCCCGCCAGTGTTGCCCGATCGCGTGGTGTCGGAATAGTCACCGGAAATCTGCAGGCCCCAGGCGCCATCGGCATTGTATGAGATGAGGCCATTCGCCTCCGGTCCGTTTTTCCTCGTGGTGCTGCCCCGTTCTCCATCGGCGGAATAGCTGTACGTGAACCCGTGCGGCAAATCCCAGGGCCGAAAGGTATGCAGATCGATCGAACCGCTGATGCCGCCAAGGGTCTGTGCCGCGGTGGGTGACTTGATGACGTCCACCTGGTTGAACAGCGTGGCCGGCAACGTGGTGAAGTCGGGTTGTGGCGAGTCGATCTGATCCGGCGAGATGAATACTTCCCCGTTCAGCATGGTGCCGACTTGCGGCAGACCACGCACGTCTACGGAGCTTCCGACGCCCGCGTCGCGGTTGATTTGCACGCCGGTGATGCGCTGCAGAGCGTCCGTGATGGTCACATCGGGCAATTGGCCGATGCTCTCGGCCGAAATGCTGTCCTGGATACTCGGAGCCAGGCGCTTCACTTCGATCGCGCGTATCTGCGACTGACGTACACCGTAGACCGTGACGATCGACTCCTTCGACTCGTCGGCATCCTTGGCTTCCCCGCTCGTCCCTTTGCCGCCGATTCCGGACTTGGCTGGCTTGGCATCGGTCGCTGGTGTTGTCAGCGCGCCCTGCTGCGCCGGGCCCTGCGCCCCCGCGTTCTCCGCCGGGACACCCGTGGGCTCTGCTGCCATGGCTGATGCCGCCGCAGCGGCGAGCAACGCCATGGATACAGCAACTGACACGGGGTGCTTGCGATGTACGTTTAACACGGGCCTTACCTCTAGATTGTTATCTTCGGAAATCCCTGATCCCCTGCGACGCCCGTTCGGCGCGCTCCCTATTTCGAAAATGCCACTCGCGACAGCATCCATTGGCCATCGCGTGGATCGCCGGTGGCAAAAATGCACAGGTTATGAGCGTCATTCAGCTTCGACGTCGAAACTGTTGCGTTGAGTTCGTTTTGTCCGTCCCCCTGCAGCGCAGACGCCAGCGGCAATCTGGCGAGCAATGGCCCCGTGCAGGAATCGGCATGAATTTCGAACTCGCCGGCCGCACTCCCCTTGGGGCGTACCACGGCTTCCTTTGCCTCGTCGCCAAAGCGCCACGCCACGCGCCCAATGGTCAAGGTGACATGTTGTATGTCTGTCAGCGGTGCCCGGGGCCACAGCCAGCACATGTTGCCGATTTCCGCCTTGTAAACCGGCCTCGGGCCCTGCGGCGGCTGATTGCCGCCCAAGCGCGTCCCCGGCTGGCTCGAACAGGACGGGAGCTCGCTGCCGTCGCGACTGAGCAGAGTCGAGGCATCCAACAGCCGCGTTCGTGGCGCCGCGAGGTCCAACCCTCCGGGCGCGAATGTCGCCGCGCGCAGCGTCACTTTGCTTTGTACGGAAAATTCCAGCGGGCGGACATACTGCGGCGACGTCGAAGTCGGCGCAGAGCCGTCCGTGGTGAAGCGAATCTCGCCGAAGTTCGCTTGGTTGGAAAGCGCGACGCGCAGCAGGCCCTTGCGGACTGCACTCACATCGAACGCCGGTGCAAACGCGGTGTCGGCATAACCGATGCCGAGTGCGCGGTAACGCGCGAGCTCTGCGGGGAGGCGCTGCAGGAAGCCGTTCCAGTCATGTGCGCTCGCCGCCGACCACCCAAGTTCCGACAACGCCGCGATGCGGGGGAACAGCGCATGTTGGTCATGGGCGAAGCTCGGCATGAGCTCCGTCCAGAGACCACCCTGCACGCCGATGATGCGCCTCGCTTCGGCGGAGGTTGCACCTTTCGGGATGACGGCGGTGTCATAAGCCTGCCGCAGCGTCGCCATGGGAGACTGCCCGGGCCATTCGTCGGGCAAGTCCGATTGATAATGGTCGAAGTACAGCGACTCCTGGGGCGTCAGGACCACATCGTGCCCTTGAGCGGCCGCCTCCAGTGCAACGTGCTCCGCATCGTTTCCGTGCCAGGACATCACTACTTCCGATGCCGGAAGCTGCGCGCCCGCAACCAACTCGTCGTCCCAACCGACCGGCGTGCGCCCGTGCTTGACGAGATGGTCGGCGACCTGGCTGGTGAACCAGCCCTGTAGCTGATCCATGTTCGCGAGCCCGAGCCGCCGCATCCGCTCACGCAGCTCAGGCGACGCGTTCCACTGTTGCTTGTCAGCTTCGTCGCCGCCGATGGAGATGAATCGCGAGGGGAAAAGCTGCATCACTTCGTCGAGCACGTCGTCGACGAACTGCAAGGTCTTCTCGTCGGGTTTCAGCAACCACGGACTGATCCCCCAATCCGTCCACACGGACGGGTGCTGGCCGGTGACGCCAAGCCCCGGATACGAGGCCACCGCCGCCTGCGAGTGTCCGGGAAGGTCGATTTCGGGCACGACGCTGACAAAGCGATCGGCGGCATAGCGCACAATGTCGCGCACCTCGGCTTCGGTATAGAAGCCGCAGTAGGGTTTGTCAGGCGCGCCAGTCTCCCCAGGTCGCGCCACTGGCGCTTCTAGGGATTCCCTCTCCCACGTCGCACCGTAAGTGCTTCGTGGGATTTCCTCCACTGCGTTTCGGTCACGCGTGGCTTCGGTCAATTCGCTGTCGAGGCCCACCGCCTTGCGGCATGCACCGGTTTTCGTGAGTGCGGGGTACTTGGGGATCTCGAGGCGCCAGCCTTGGTCTTCGGTCAGGTGCCAAATCAACACGTTGAGCTTGTCGAGCGACATCCAGTCGACCAATTTCTCGATGTCGGCCACGCTCTGAAAATGCCGTCCCGAATCGAGAAGCAGCGCGCGCCACGCGAAACGCGGGTGATCGTCGATGACGCCCTCGGCAATCTCAGCCGCCGTGCCACGGATCCAGCCCGGCGGCGTCAGCAACTGCCACAGGGTGACACCCCCATAGAACGCGCCGCCGGGCGAGCGCGCGATAACTCGGATTCCTTGGGCACCTATCTCGATGCGATAACCGGCGTCGCCCACGACATTCGCGTGTGGATCCACGTCGAACGTGATTGCGGGGTGCGCATCAGCCGCAGTCGCGGTGCTAGGCGCCGCGTTGAGCGCCATTGCAGCCGCGGTCGTAGTGCCAGCCACCGGGCTGAGCGCCACAGCAGCCGCGGTCGTGGTGCCAGAGGTCGGGTTCAGCGCCACAGCAGCCGCGGTCGTAGCGCCAGACGTCGGGTTGAGCGCCGTACTAGCCGCCGCCTTCAATTGCAGCCCGCGGGTGTTGGCCACCAACTGCCTGAACCGATCCGCGATGGACTGAACTTGCTGGCGGTCCGCACCACGCACCGCGACCACGGCACCATCCGCAATCTTCACCACGCCCGACCGGGCAAGGCGCACGTCGGCGGGTTGGGGCAACAGCGACCAGGGGATTGCTGCTGGCGTTGCACTTGCCATCCCCGTGGTGGCAAGCCATACGACGGCCATCGCGAACCCGTGCGGTATCGTCTGCGCCAGCCGAAACATCGACGCGATGGGGGCAGGCGCGCAACCGACATCCGCCGCCAGAAATGGCGTCGTCGAGACCCCTGCGCGTCGACCCCGATGACCGTTTGCCGCGTTCATCTACAGTTACAGCGTCTATTGATTCGGTCGATTGACGAATTAATGGTGCATCGAATAGCCTCTTGCGTCAAGTTTTGTGGTTTTAACCGCCGATGCAGCTATGATAGTTCGGTTAGATGACGAATCAAAAAGGGAACGACTATGCCTTCACCGTCACCGCCGATGACCAGCGTGACCCGCCAGTTATCGCGACGGAGCGTCTTCGAAGCCCTTCTGCACCGCAGCCCTATCTCGCGGGCAGACCTTGCCAAGGCGACCGGCCTGTCGAAGCAGACGATGTCGGAGGTCATCGACGCCTTCGAGCAGCAGGGGCTGGTTCACCAGATCGGACGAACGAGTGGCAATGTCGGACGGACGGCCGTGTTGTACGAATTGAGCCCGGGAGGCGGTCACGTGCTCGGCATCGATCTGGGAGCACGACGACTGACAGTCGCCCTTGCCGATATTGCAGGCAGAGTCCTCGCCGAGGCCGACGAACCCACTGACAGTCGCGGGGGCGCCTGGGTACTCGACCAGATCGCCCGGCTCTCGGACCGCCTGGCGCGTGACAACCATACACACCCCAGCCGAATTCGCTCCATCGTGCTGGCCACCCCCGGGGTGGTGAATCCGAAGAGCGGCGCCATCGAGATGGCTCCCAACATCACGGGCCTCGGGCATCTCAACGTCGTTGGCCTGTTGGGTGAGAAACTCGGCAGTCCCGTCGTCTTTGAGAATGACATCAATCTCGCACTGCTCGGGGAGATCTGGCACGGCTGCGCGCAAAACGTCGCCAACGTGGCTTTCCTCGCGCTCGGTAGCGGCGTCGGACTGGGACTTTATGTCAACGGCCAGCTCGTTCGCGGCGAGAACGGCGCCGCCGGTGAGATCGGCTACCTGCCGATCGGTGGCGATCCGCTGCAAGCCGAAGTCCGCCTGCAGGGCTGCCTCGAGTACCAGGTTGGCGCCACGGGTGTCGTGCGGCGCTACCGGGAGGCCGGCGGTTCCGATGTTGATTCTGTGAGACAGGTGTTTGAGCGAGCGCTGGCGGGCGATCCGATTGCCGCATCCGTGGTCGACGAGACGGCGCGACTGACTGGTCTTGCGGCCGCGACGGTCATTGCAACAATAGATCCGCAACTGCTCGTTCTGGGCGGCTCGGTCGGAGCGCGTCCGGATTTTGCGGACAAGGTCGCGCGCGTGTTGTTGCAACTCTCGCCGCGGCAGGTGGAGATTCGCACCAGCACCCTCGGCAGGCGAGCAGGCGTCGTGGGCGCCTTGTCCGTCGCCTTGCGCCGTCTCCATGATGAATTCTTCGGGGTCGCGGAGCTCGCGGCGGATCTGCCGCTTCCCCCGCCTCGCGCACCGTAGCGGACGTCAATGACCCGCGAAACGGCCTATTGTTTTGGGGCGGACCTGGGCGGCACGAAGCTCGCCGCAGCGATGGCCGATGCGCGCGGTCGGATCGTGGCGGAATTGACCGAGCCCACGGACCAGCGCGGCGCCGCGTATGTGGCCGAACAGATCGTCGCCTGCGCCGACAAGCTGGCGCAAGACGTCGGGATCGAAGTCACGCGGGCGCGTCATGTCATGGTAGGAATTCCTGGAGCGATCGATCCTCGCACCGGCCGTGTCTCCCTGACTCCCAACATCGCGGGACTGGAGGACTTCGATGTCCTGGGGTTTCTGCGTCACCGCTTCGGGCCGGATGTTGCAATCGAGAACGACGTGAATCTCGCGATGCTGGGCGAGCAGGCGCTCGGATGCGCCAGCCAGTGTCGCAACGCGGCGTTCCTGGCGCTCGGAACGGGCGCCGGACTCGGCCTGCTCATCGACGACAAGTTGTTTCGGGGCGCGCGCGGCGCGGCGGGGGAAATCGCGGACCTGCCCATTGGGCGCGACCCGACTGCGCAGATCCCACCTGCCAGCGGCACATTCGAGCTCGAAGTGGGCTCACTTGCCATCGTGAATCGATACCGCCGCCACAGTGGAACCACAGCCGTCACCGTACGCGACATTTTCAAGCTCCTCGAGCAAGGCGACCCGGTGGCAGCATCGGTCCTCGATACGACGGCGCGCTGGGTAGCCCTCGCAGTAGTGACACTGCAATCGCTCCTCGACCTGGAGCTCATCGTGTTCGGGGGCAGCATCGGCGTGCGTCCCGAGCTGTATGAGAGGGTCCAACGGGCCCTTCCCACCCTCTTCTCACGACCCATCACCATCGCACCGAGTCAACTTGGTGATCGCGCAGGGCTGGTTGGCGCGGTATGCGCCGCCGCGCAGTCCCTGCGTGAGAGCCCTGAACATGCGCAGCGCGCGCGCGATCTGCGGTGAGGACACGACCGCCGTTGTCGATAACACCGGGTTATGCCGCGGCTGCCTCCTGGAGATCTGCAAGCAGGCTCATCTCCTGTGACGCCAGCACGTGGCTGATGGCAAGCAGAATGACGAGCTTGCCATTGACTTTGCCCATGCCTTGAATGAAATCGGTGCGGATACGCGTACCAAATGTCGGCGGCGGCTCGATCTCGTCGGGTGCAATATCGAGGACCGCATTCACCGCGTCGACCACGACTCCCACGATCTGTCGCTCCACTCGCGCCGCGATTTCGACGATCACGATGCAGGTGCGCTTGGTTACGGGACTCGCCGGTTTGCCGAAGCGGACCGAGAGATCGACGACCGGGACCACCGAGCCCCGTAGATTGATCACCCCCCGGACGTACTCGGGCATCAGCGGGACCGCGGTGAGATTTGCGTACTCGATGATCTCGCGGATGGCCAGAATCTCCATCGCGAAGACCTCACCCGTCAGCATGAAAGTCAGATACTGCTGGGACTGCTCGGCGCCGGCGTGGGCTCCCGGGCGCGCCACCTGGATTTGTGCCATGACGCTCTCCTATGCCTGAAACTTCGCAAACTGGGCTTCGTCCGGTTCCGCCGCCGGTGCGAGCGCCTGGTGACCGGCGAGATTCGCGGCCTGTTTGCGCCTGCGCGCCGGATGCACGGCTCCGGGTGCTTTGCGCGCCGGATGCACGGCTCCGGGTGCTTTGCGCGTCGACTGTCCGGCAGCGGTACGCTGACTGCCGACCTTGAAGAACGCCATCGTCTGCTGGAGTTGCTCCGCCTGGCCGCTCATTTCCTCGGCGGTTGCCGCCAGCTCCTCCGAGGAGGAAGCGTTTTGTTGTGTGGTCGTGCTCAACTGCGTCACCGCGGAGTTGATCTGTGCGACACCGCCGGATTGCTCCTGCGACGCCGCCGAGATCTCCTGCACCAGATCCGAGGTTTTCTTGATGCTGGGAACCATCTCGGCAAGCAAGGCGCCGGCTTTCTCCGCCAGCTCGACGCTCCCGGTGGCCACCGTGCCAATTTCCTGGGCGGCAACCTGACTGCGCTCGGCAAGCTTGCGGACTTCCGCGGCGACCACCGCGAAACCCTTACCGTGCTCGCCGGCGCGCGCTGCCTCGATCGCGGCGTTCAGGGCCAGCAAGTTGGTTTGATAAGCGATGTCATCGATGATGCCGATCTTCTGCGCAATCTGCTTCATCGCGGCCACGGTGGCCTTGACCGCCTCACCGCCCTCAGCCGCTTCGGTGGCCGCCTTGGTGGCCATGCTATCCGTCACCTTCGCGTTATCGGTGTTCTGCGCGATCGAGGCGGTCATCTCCTCGATGGAGGCGCTGGTCTGCTCGACCCCAGCGGCCTGCTCGCTGGCGGCCTGCGAGAGCGACTGCGATGTCGTGCTCACTTCCTCGGACGCGCCTGCCAGCGCATCCGCCGCCGAGTTGACTTCGGCGATAATCATCGAAAGCTTGAGTACCGTCTCGTTGGCGAACTCCTTGAGCTCGCCGTACGCACCCTCGTAGCTCTTGTCAATGGTCTGGGTGAGGTCGCCTTCCGAAATCGCCTTCATGACCCGCTTGACGTCCCCAATGCTTGCCCCGGCGGTTTCCACCATGTTTTTCACCGAGTACAACATACTCGAGTTATCCCCCGCCCGGGCGGTCACCTTGACGCCGAAGTCGCCGCGTCCAACGGCGTTCATGAGGTTGACGACGTAGCCGGGCTCACCGCCCAACTGGCCCAACAAGCTACGGGACAACAGGAAGGCCGCGCCGGCGGCAATCACGAACGCGACGGCGCCGAGGCCGAGCATCAGAGTGCGGCCGCTCGAGTAGGCGCGTTCCGCCTCCCTGGCGGCTTCTTCGTTGAGTTTGTCCTCGAAGTCCCCCAGCTGTTCCGTAGTCGGAAGCAATTCCTGGTTGCGAGGCACGAAATCGCTGCGTAACGCCATGCTCGCATCGCCTTCCTTGTTAGCCACGCCCAGGTCGCCCACCTTGATGGCGGCAGCCTTGAGTGCCGGCAGCATATTCTTGATTTTGTCCATCAAGTCCTTTTCGGTTGCCGTGGTGCTGGCGAGTGAGTTGAACAGATGGTCGAGCTCCTCCACGGAGTGCTCGAGACCGCTCACCTCCGTATCGAGCTTCGCACGGTTGTTTTTGAGCTCGACCGGGTCGGTAACCATGATGAGGTCGCGCACCAGAAAACCGATCCGGTAGGCGTGAACGCGAATGTCCTTGGCCATGCGGCCCTCGACATTGTTCTCCGCGGTGATCGCATGCAGGTGGTCGTTGACCACGGCCATGCGGCTGACTCCCGTCAGCACTACGCCTATGAGTACCAACAGCACCGCGCCGAACGCCAGCGCGAGACGGTTTGCGACCTTCATCTCTTTGAACATCTTGAGTCCCCCTGGGGCGCCCATGGGCGCACGGCAATCATCATCTGGGTTTCTGGTCTGGGGCGGAGCGCACCAGGGGCACCGCCGTAGTCCGTATCGACAGGGCAGCACGCGCACTTGAGACGCTTGACGCACCGCGCTCAGCGTCTGGAATGGAATTCACATTGATCGTTCCGCAGAGCGACAAAACTCGTGCTTGCCGGGTCTCGCGTCATCTCTCAGGTACCCTTTTCTAACAGGTTATATCGCAGAACCATTTCCCGTGCGGAGGGTGCACGGGTTGCGCGGCCAATACTCAAGGCTACGCCTCCCCTGCGAAAGTCCTGGATTTTTGCGGCCGAGCGTGGTCTGTTAGCGAAAGAAGAATACTTCCAGGCGCGCCATGGGCATCGCCGAGGCACGACAGCAGTTCAGCGCATACGGGTCGGGGCAACTCCCGGCGTTTGAGCTGCGCGGCTTCATTCGCCGAGCCGTGCAGCTAGAGCCGCAGCTGTCGTACGCCATCATCGAGATGACCGAGGCCTACCGCCGCGCCAATGTAATCGATGATCAGTTGCACTCGACCATTACGGCCGATATCGACGAGGTGACCCGTCCGATGATGGGCGCCACCCTCGTGCGCAAGCGCAGCGCGGAACCGCTTCAGGGCGCTTGGGTGCCGCCGGTAAGTGCTGCCAACTCAACAGACGTGGGCGTCCGGACCGGCAGCTCGGATTGGGATATGACTGAGGGGCTCGCTGAGGTGGGTGCCCCGCTCTATCCCGGCGCGATTTTGCGCGATCGCTTCGTGCTCGTTGAAGAGCTTGGACGCGGCGGCATGGGTGTGGTCTACAAGGCCTACGACCGCAGCAGAGGCGATGTCAAGGAGCGCTACGTCGCCATCAAGGTGCTCAACGATGAATTCAAGCGCCATCCGTTGGCCGTGCGCTCGCTGCAACGGGAAGCCCGCAAGGCGCAGAAGCTCGCACACCCGAACATAGTAGGTGTGCACGATTTCGATCGCGACGGCGGCAACGTCTTCATGGTCATGGAGTATCTTTCGGGCCGGCCGCTCGACCAGGTGCTCAGAGAAGATGGCCAACGAGGCATTCCCTCAGGACCCGCTAAAGAAATCATCAAAGGCCTGGCGGCAGCGCTCAGCTATGCGCATGAGCAGGACATCGTTCATTGCGACTTCAAGCCCAGCAACGCCTTCCTGCTGCGCGACGGCAAGGTCAAGGTGCTGGACTTCGGTATCGCGCGCGCGGCTCCGTCGCTGGCCGAGAAGGGCGACACCACACGGTTCGATGCCGGAGACCTAGGCGCCCTCTCACCGGCATACGCCAGCGTCGAGATGCTGCAGCGCGAGCAACCCGATGTCCGAGACGATGTCTATTCGTTCGCGTGTGTGAGTTACGAGCTGCTCACCGGCTGTCATCCGTACCACAGGCTGGACGCCGTCAAAGCGTACCAAGCAGCACTGGTGCCGCGACGACTCGGCAACATGTCGCGCAAAGAATGGCGCGCGTTGAAGCGAGGCCTCGCGTTCCGGCGCGCCGATCGTTGTCCCACGATCGACTCGCTCGCCCGAGAGTTGGCTGTTGGAACCAATCGCACGCAGCTCTGGGTTGGAGCCGCGGCTGCCGGCGTCGTTGCGGTGGCGTTGGCTGTCGGGGCCTACATGAAATGGGGGCACACGGACCGGGCTATGGTTCAACAGTCGACTGTTGTTGCTCAACCGGTGGAATCAGCACGAGAGACGTCGCAAGAAGTGACGCCTGCGCCGGCACCGGTGGCAGCTGCGGTGCCTGTGCCTGCACCGGTGCCGCCCGCGACGTTAGCGCCCCGGGCGACCGGGACGACGACGACCGGGGTACCCGCAGCGGCAGTAGCCAACAGGAAGAGCGCCGGATCCAGTGCTGTAGCCGAGATTGAGCCACCCGCCGGGAGTGGGCCGAGCGCCGCAACCGCGACGCCACCCGGCGCCAAATCGGGCGCCGGAGCGGGCCCGGGCACAGCGGCAGGCCCGAGCACAGTGGCAAGCCCGGGCACAGTGGCAAGCCCGGGCACAGTGGCGAGCCCGGGCACAGTGGCAAATCAGAGCACCGTAGCAAGTGTGGGCACGGTGGCCGCGCCGGCCCCCGGATCGGCGGATGCACCAACACCAGCAATTGAAGCAAAGCGCGCAGCCGTCGAAATACTGCGCGAACAGATCGAACGGCAGGCGGATGAAGGCGACGTCGATGGCGTCGCAACGACAGCCAGGCTGCTCCAACGCACGACCCCGGGGAGCGCCTATGTCGCCCACGAAATTCCTCGTCTGTTGCCCTTGAGTTACATCAACCTGGCAAAGACGCAATTCGCGGGCGGCAAGCTGATCGAGTCGTTGCAGACCATCGAAGCGGGGCGTCGCAAGTATGCCGCGTCCACCGAGCTCAGAGACCTTCACTTCCGCTACGTTGCGATCGCCAACATTTACGACCCGCTGCGTTTTGCCGTGGCGCTCAATGCCAGTGACATGAAAAGTCGCGTGGAGGATCTGAAACCGGGCGAGGGCAACGAGTACGACACCGCCACCCGGATGTTGGCACAGACCTTGGCCGACCGCATTGCGGACCAGCGTGCCGCCCAGCGGGAGGGGGTCGCCGACCGGCTACTCGAGGCGGGCAAACAGATCTTCCCCAGCTATGAGGAACTGTTGAGTCACGGCAAAGCCGGCGCGCTGCCGGATGCACCGCTCGAAATATCAGACCCGTAACAGCTCGAGACAAGCTCACCCAACTCTAACGCCAGTTGCGCGCCAGGCGCGCGATGTTAGCCGACGTTTGCCGATGGGCGACAGATTCCATCCCGACGCAAGGGTGTGTCATGCTTCGCGGGTCGCGGCGCAGAGGCCGCCGTCGAAGCAGGTTTGCACGTGCAAGTCGAGATTGATGCCCAGGAGACCCAAAAAACGCACGCTGGGTGCCTTTGATGCTGATGCCTTCAGAGCCCGATTCATTCAAGCGCTCGGGGAGTTGGGAATAGCCATCGATCAGACCGGTTCTGGGTGATGGACTGGCGCGCGTGCAGTAGTGATGGAAGCCGCATATCATGATCGATTGACCAGCCCGCGATCGTCTCGCTGAGGGCCCGCGGCAGTTCGCCGCGGGTCGTTCATGAGTACCGGATCCGCAGCAGAACGCGCCGACTACACCAACATCGCTCTCATAGCGACGATGCGATGCTGGCGCCAGCCACGTGAGCCCCCCAACTGGGACTCAACGTGCGGTGTGTTTGCGAACCTGTCGCAAGGTCAACAATTGGAGCACACCCCGATGCTACAAAACCTGCCGTGTACTACGCGCGCGCTCGAAATTCCAACCCCGCGGCCGCTTGCGCATGACGCAGCGAACCAGCCAGGCATTCATCGAATGCTGCATGCTCGGTGAACAAGTTCATAAGGTCCGCGAGGCCGGTGAATCGGCGCACAAATGTCGCCGTGATCTGGATATAGCGCGATCCGGTGAGCATGTTGATCCGCTTGAAGGAGCCACGATGCGCGCGCATCCAGAGCGCCCATTTGGCGCTGACGTCGATTGATGCTCCGCGGACAGCGCGGGCGTCGATGAACAGCTCGATAGTGTTGAAACAGGCCAGATCCTTCTGCAGCTCGCGCATCGCCAGATCACCGAACTCGCCTATGTCGGACCCGACTAGCACGACCACTGCGACCCCGGGGGCCGGGCGAGTGATCGCGAGATTGCAATGGATTCCTTCGTACTCGATTGAAGCCAGAGGCTCGTAACCCATCATCGCGACTCCCACCGCATCCACCTCGCTAACGGAAAGATCAAGGCCAGGCCACAGGATGATGCGACATGCAAGGATCGCACGGCCAGCCAGCTCGGCTCGAGTTCAACCGGCAGCGGGGGCCGGAACCCGGCCGACCGTCTAAAGATGGATTGGCAGTATCTTTGTCACCAGTCGACACCAGCTAGATCGCAAACTACTGAAAACACGGGGAAAATTTATCCCCCGGATTTCCCACCAGATTTGCCACCAACAATCCCTCGCGGTGGACACGCTACTTCAATACACGGCCTCACGATTTGCCCTGAAACTGTACCGGTTTCCGGCCCTTTCCGGGGTGCGGCCACTAACGCCACACCTGTGTCCCTCCCCTTTAGTTCTCCCAAGCTGGGGGCAACCGACGCAGATGTTGCCTGAGAACGTCGGTGAAGTCTTCAACCGAGCGCATCGGGCAGTCAATGCCCCGAGGACGTCATGATGCCAATCCCAGACACCCGGGTCTGGCGCGATCGAGCCCGGAACTCCTCAGTTCTATAATGCCCGCCGACGTCGATTGTTCTCGGTTGCCTTGGGATGTCTCATCTTTCGCCCTCGTCTCGAAGCGATCGGAGGTCCAATCGACTTCAAATATGACACATGTGCACCCTTGCCATGCTCACGGGCAACGTCGACGGGAAGTCGACTTCGGTGATCAGCCACCGTTGGATCGGCACCTGCTTCGATGAGAGCTTTTATCGTTTCAAGGTTTCCATGGCTCGCTGCCCAGTGCAGTGGTGTGTAACCGTTCGACTCCGCAATGTTGCAGTCGGCCCCGACACTGAGGAGATAGCGCACGACCTCGGCATGTCCCCATGCTGCTGCGCCAAACAGCGGGGTCTCGCCAATGGAGTCCCGCCAATTCACGTCCGCGCCACCCTCGACCAAATGGGTGACTTGATCGAGGTCACCACGCCACGCCGCCTCGTGGAGTCGCGATTCGGCGCAACCATCATTAGCGGTAAGAAATCCATTATTCAAGGGTAAACAACCTGGTACCGAGACAATGCCGGAGCGTCATTGTTGCCCCCTGAGACGTTAGGGAGCCTCACCGGCCGATTGCCGTTATGGCAGATGAATTCGAGGACCTCCGTTCACAAACCGTCCCCAGTAGTTGCGTAGCGCCCTCGAAACACGCTTGGAGTCTTCTGTGCTGAGCGTAACCAAGCGGGGCAGCGCCTCAACGAAACAGGCAACCGCCTGATGCTGATCATCCGTCAGGAATGTGTAACGCCGTTCGGGACCGATAGCCACCGGATACAATGTGGAAACAGTCCCGATAACACGCATGGAGGCGGGGTCATAGTTCGACAGGAGGCTTAGCAGCAGCGCAGGCAAGTAGTAACGAAGCCCCTCATTGTCCAGGTGCGCGACACAATCACGCTCCAGTTCGCTGAAAGAAACATCCGCCCAGGAGTTGGTGACCTCTCCCCGAGGGAGTGCCTTGTACTGCGCATCAGTTACACCTTCGCCGTAGCGATCTGCGACCTGCGCCTGCCTGAGGCTCATACCTTTGCCCAGAGTCACGCCAGTGAATGCTGCGCGGATTTGTGCCTCGACGGTGGCACGGTCAGGGTGAAGCGCTTCCATGATAGTTAGCTCGTCCGAGATGTTTCCAGCGTCCGCTGCGTCGCCACCGTGTCTTTACCTGTAATCATCCCTAGCAATATAACCCAGCCCGACATCTCCTTGGTGAGCGGCTGAGGAAGACCGACCGACCAAGAATCGACCCGTTCTGCATTGACCGTAACCAAACCAAGACCGGCGACGACCGTAGGCTTACGCTCTGTCCTCGAGCGTTCGCGGTTTCCAAGCGGCAACTCGCGTTGCGAGCCCGGCAATGCGCACTGAACACCAGCAGCTGCGGCCGCAGCGGCCGCTGGACGACATCGAGATTTCGCGCGCGCAAAACGCCGCAATGGTTCGTTTGGAAATTCGATTTTCCGCGAAGACTGGATGACCTTCCGGATATGTGGACATGGTTCTAGCCGGCCGAGTACGGCTTTCCGTTCCCCGCGCGAACTGAAGAGCGGAACACGAGGCAGGAGTCGAACCTGCGTGCTTTGGGTTCAAAACCCAACGGGGATACCGGCAACCCACGGCTCATGTGTTAGATCAGGCGGCAGGAATCGGACCTGCGTGGGCTGCGTTCTGCAGCGCTGCTGGGATGCCAGCAACCCACACCTGAATAAATCGGCGGGCCGACAAAGAGTCGGTCGTGCCATAATTTGGCGGCCAGTTAGCGGAGTCGAACCCTACTGCGCAAGATTTGGAGGCTTGCCTGCTCCCGGAGCCCCGGCCGTGGTAACCAAGAATATTGAAAGGCGTCGCCTCTATAGGCGACGCTGGTACAGGAAAAACGCCGAGCGTCAAAAAGCCCGGCAAGCTGTACGCCGCGTCGAACTGCACGCATGGCTTCGTCAGTATCGCTCATCACAGTCGTGCCAGGACTGTGGCATGGATTTTCGCGATAGGCCAGAGTGCTGCGATTTCCATCATTTGGATCCTTCTGAGAAGGAAATCAGCATTTGCGGCGCCACACAGAACAGTATTGCTGCGGCAAAGCGTGAGATCGCGAAGTGCATCCCGTTGTGCGCGAACTGCCATCGAACAAGACACGCAAAGTGGTGCCCCGAGAAGTGCTCGCACCTTCGTCTCTCCCGCTTCAGGGGAGCGCTTGGACTGTCTCAGCTATCGAGGCGTGGAATGGTGCCGCGACCGCGATTCGAACGCGGAAGTCCAAGCGTTCTCAACACTTGAGGTATGCCAATTCCCGTCATCGCGGCATATGTTTGGTGCCTGTCCTCGGATTCGAACCGAGATAAACGACTATTTTGAGGAGTCGATGTCTGCCTATTGCATCAGACAGGCACGATGGTGCGCGCCGAGGGATTCGAACCCCCACTGGAGCGGGACTTAAATCCGCCGCCTCTGCCGTTGGGCTACGCGCGCGAAAGCTACCGGTCCGGTCGGCCGGGGCATGTTGGAGCGGACATCAGGAGTCGAGCCCGACAGCGGCGTCGTTGGCAACGATACCTCACACCATGTGCATCCGCGTATGTTGGTGCATGCCGCTGGAATCGAACCAGCTACCTTCGGCTTATCGGGCCGGTGCTCATCCTCATGAGCTTCGCATGCGAACGTTGGTCAGGGAGGCAGGATTTTAACCTGCGGTCTCGTGCGCCCGAGGCACGCGCTCTAGGCCAGACTGAGCTACACGTTGAAAATGGTCTAGGTGGAGGGACTCGAACCCCCGATATCCTGCTCCCAAAGCAGGCGCCATAGCCACTAGGCAACACCCAGATTTCTGGACACGCGGACTGGACTTGCGCCAGCCTCCACCGGATTGCAACCGGGTACCTGACTATCTCGGTCACCGCGTGAAATCCGCTCAGGGGTGGCCGGCGAGATTTGAACTCGCGCATAGGGGATTCACAGTCCCCGGCCTTTGACCGCTTGGCTACGGCCACACCTCAACAGACTTTAGGAAATGGTACCGCTGGTCAGATTCGAACTGACACTACACTCCTTCTGAGGGAGGCACCTGCAGCCAATTGGGCTACGGCGGCATGGAAATGGCGAAGGTGCCGGGACTTGAACCCGGTAGTCGCGGTGTGAAAGGCCGCGCTCTCGAGCCGCTTTGAATTCACCTTCATGTTTGGCGATCGCGGTGGAACCTGCCTCCACTAGGCCGGTGTTGAGAGCACCGGTGCGCGAGCTGCTTTGCATTCGCGATCAATTCTTGCCGGTTACGTCTCCGGCGTCGGCGTGTGTCAACCGTGCATATAATGGACCTCCGCGGACTCGAACCGCGCTGGCAGTCTCCTTGCAAGGGAAACCCGGGTGCCCTGCCCGAAGCCCAAAATTGTTACCAGAAATACACAAACGGCCTGCGATAGTCCGGCCAGCTCAGGCTGTCAGAATCAACGCCGTGAGCCACATGATGCAGCAGACGCGCCTGCTCGCGGCGTGTCGGCCGAGTCATCATGCGATTGACCCAGGCGCTCGGCGCTTCGTGCATATACCATGCGCCGTTAATTCGCCACGGCTTCTCGACTTCGCGACATCCCCACCAGAAGCCCGAGCCCCAGTGTCCAAGATAGCCGCGCGTGACGCCAATGTAATCCCAGTGATACCGCAGGCGGCGCGCTTTCTTGTGGGCCGCGCGATAGCGGCGTTCAGAACGATCCATAGGATAACCCCTCTGTTAGGTACCTATGTCATGGTGGTCTCCTTTGTCATGCTCGGATTGGTAGCCCCTGAGAGAATCGAACTCTCACCGACCGCTTAAGAGGCGGATGCTCGACCTTCGAGCTAAGAGGCTGATATTGGTGCGTCATCAAGGAATCGAACCTTGCGGGCCGAAGCGCCCGGGTTACAGCCGGACCTACCTCCATCGTAGTCTAACGACGCATGTTTGGTGCCCAGTGCAGATTGGGTGCCTGCGACATTCGGTTTGTAGGACCGACGCTCTTCACGTCTGAGCTAACCGGGCATTGATTGGCGACCACTAGCGGTAACGATCCGCTCTCACCAGGTAGACAGCCTGGCTGCGACACCTGTCGCATCAGTGGCCAAATTGGCTGCCGACCTGCGGCTCGAACGCAGCGCGTCCGGATTAACGGTCCGGTTCCCACACCCGGTGGGACTGTCGGCAAAAAGTAAGTTGGAGCGGAGTGCAGGAATCGAACCCGCCTCATCTGCTTTGAAGACTTCAGGCCCAAAACACTAGACCAACCCCGCTCAAATCGAGGGCTTTGTGTGTCGCTTTACGGCTCCCCGTCTCCATGCGACGGATCGTAGCGTGCGCCGGACTTTGGGCGGGGGTTTTCGGGTGGTCTCAAGAGCGGGACTCTTGCTCTCGTTACCTGTCTGCCCCCGGCCTTGCGCCGGAGGCAAGGCCAATCAGAACTCGATGGTGTTGACTTCGGGTAAAAATTGCCCGAGCAACGTATGCGACCACAACGGGCTATCGCAGCCCGTCGCGGCACACGTATCGAGTGATTTTCTGATTGCAGTAATCATGGCGGCGCGATTGTTACGCGGCCCCGATTCAGAAGTCAAGCGCTGTTTCAACAATTCACGCGGGACATAACACTTGGCGCGATAAGAAACGTTGGTAGATCCGACACTTCGCGCCCGCGCCAGTCGTGCCGTAATTGTCGAATTGGGTCAACAACTTACCAAGGCTCGGATCGGTGTCGTTCTGATCAGTCGACGAGAGCTCGCGTCGCTTGCCTTGAATTCGATAGTTACGAGATTTCCCGGGCGCCATACTTTAAACCGATGCGGCGTACTTCCACCGCTTCGGCGTCGATCCGAGTCCGGTATGACCGAGGGAGCATCGCGCGGGCACTCGCGTGCGAAAAGGGACGTCAAGACCCTCGCGGCTCGACTGACGTATCCAGTGCCTCGCCAATGACGCGCGAAGCAAACATCCGTACGCCTTGTGCATCAGTACAGCCGTCGAGTCGACGGCCACCAACCAGGCTGGCAAGACGAGACCTACCTAAGCGAGTCAATTGAGATACTCCTCCGTCTACTCGACGACCGAGAAACAACGGTGCTTCAGGCAGCTGCGATTGCTTGCGGCCACCGCAAAAGTCCGCTATCCGTTGCTCGACTCGTTGAACTCGCGGCGCATCCCAGTAATGAGGTTCGATACGGCGCGAGTTACGGTCTCGCTGGAGAAGATGAGCCCGCCGCCGTTGCCGCCCTCGTACTCTTGTCGAAAGATCAAGATCGCGATGTTCGAGATTGGGCGACCTTTGCACTGGGATCACAGACAGACCTTGATACTTCCGAACTGCGGGAAGCTCTGCGCACAAGGCTCTCCGACCACGATCCGGAGGTAAAGGGCGAAGCCCTGGTCGGTCTGAGTCGCCGGCACGACGAAATCTCAAGAACGCGGTTCTTGACGAGTTGAGCGGAGAATTCCATGGCGACTGGGCTTTCGAGGCCGCCGAAGCCATCGCTGACCCTGATTTCATCCCTGCTCTGGTAGGTATGCGTGCCCGAATGAGCGCCGACTTGCCGGAGCGGTTCTTCGTTCGACTCGACGTGGCGCTGATGGCATGTCAACGGAAGCGGGCATCAGGCAAGGACTATGGTCAGTGATGACCTGATCGCTCGCCCAACTTCCCACAATTCTTGTAAAGAATGTACGCGGCGATTCGCATATCAGAATCAAACTTGACGTAGTTCTTCGGCGGGAAGCCCTGAATGGCAGTGCTGATCCGGTCCACGAAGGACTTCTGATCCTTCCACTTCGTAAAAAACCTTTGGCCGACCAACGGAGGAGTCACCCCGCCATTGTCGTCGAGCGTCTTAATGTAGTTGTCGTTCAGGATACGGACATCAGGCGTTTCATTCTCAGATTCGCCCGGGACCCTTCCTTTCAAATTGTATAGATGACAGAGTCCGCAGCTGGAATTGTATTCTTGCTTACCCTGCTCAGCTTGGGACTGCGTGAACGAATTCGCTTTACAGAGGTCGCCCGCGTAGACCGGACCGACGGTAAACAATAACGCAAGCGCGCTAACTACGTGATTCACTCGCCCGCTCCCTGATCTGCCCCTGAGAGTTCGATTGATCGCTTCTCACGTCGCAAAGTGGACTTGTAGTCCTTTACCAACTCAAAGGCAATGCCGAACACGGATGGACACCCGCTGGGCGGACGGATCAGGGATCCTGCGACCGAGCCCCACGCACCGACCACTCGAGTCGCCCAACTTGCGGCGTACTCCTACCACTCCGGCGCCAATCCCGATTTGCGGAAGCGTTCCCAGACGCGGGAATTGTCTCCGCACTGCGGAGACAGTTGTCGTGGAGTCATTTCAAACAGCTTATCTATATCACTGACGAACTGAAGCGGGATTTCTATGCCGAGATGTGCCGCGTCAAAGGATCGTCAACACGCGTGCTCGCGCAAAAGGTGTGCGGAATGCTGTATGAGCGCATCACACTTGCGAAGAAACCGGAGGAAGTTATCCGTGAGGAACTGGCCGCACTTCGGGAAAAGGGTGATGTATCACCAACCCTGGTTTTTCAAGACGCTTATATGCTCGATTTTCTGCAACTCGCTGACACTTACAGGAAAAGGATCTCGAGTCCGCCATGCTCCGTGAGATCGAGCGTTTCGTCCTGAACTCGGGTCAGGCTTAGAGCGTCAAAAACGAATCACTCTCGACGGCGACGATTACTACATCGACCTGTTATTCTTTCACCGTCGAATGCGTCGGCTCGTCGCGATCGAACTCAAGATCGGCGATTTCAAGCCAGCCGATTCCGGCCAGATGGAACTCTATCTGCGTTGGCTCGGTAAGCACGAACGACAAGCTGCGGAGGAGTCCCCGCTAGGTATAACCCTCTGCGCCGGCAAGAAGCGCGAGACCGTCGAGTACCTCGACCTGGATGTACGCAGCATTCATGTCGCAGAGTATCTAACCGTGCTTCCTCAATGCGAGATACTTCAAGAGTGCCTACGGCAAGCAAATAGAGGCGGCGCGGAGCCGGCTTGCGCTCGGACCCAACTCCTTGCTGGAGAATAACATTTCCACCGGCTGATAACGTCTGCTGAGGGGCACCATGACCGCGATGATGCACGAGACCGAAGGCGATCGCCTGGAGGAGGCTAAGCAGTGGCTGCTTTGTAAGGCTCCCGAGGGCGACCCCATTTGGTCAAACGGGATGATTGGTTGCGGGCCGACCCGCGCAACCGAGCGGCCTACACCGAAATGCAGACGTTCATTGATCGGTATGACCATCTGTGCGAGGCATCTGTGCGAGGCATCTGTTCGAGGGCTTTCCCGCCCTATGACGCCCGAGCCGTCCCTGCTCTACCTTCGATTCCGAGGCAACGCCAATCACGATGGCACCTGCGCGATCTGCCAACAAATCGCCCCGGCCTATCAGTCGGTGAACGTCAGGGTCATCAACCTAGCGTATGTGGGGCGGCGTCGCCGGATGGCGCACGCGAGCTGTCTCGGCGGCACGATCACGGCCCGCCCCGCCGGTCGCGGCGGGTGGCGTGGACCGAAGTATTTCTCCGTCGAGGCGGCTCAAGTGACGCGGCTCACGCCCCATGACAGCGCGGATCTCAAGGCCGCGCACGCCATCGATCCTCTCAACATCCTCATCCGACAATCGGCTTTGCAGCCGCATTACTTTTTCGTGCCCGAACCTCACCTGATCCGCTGCCGGATGCCCGAGTGCGGCCGACCCCGCGCGCACCCTATCCACATCAAACAAGGTGGGTCCTCGAGATGAGACACGGCTTACACTCCACGGTTGGAGCACGTTGTTCTAGACTCGCACGGCATCTCAATTTGCAAGACCACATCGCCGCGCGCCTGGGCGGCGCGCACCTCACCGTGCGTCGGCCATCCCAACATCACGCGCCAGACTTGGGCCGCATCCTTGAAATCACTGTCAGCGCAGATACGCTCGTTCGCGCCAAAGTAGCACCAGACCTTCATTCCCAGAAAACTCCCCTCAGCTAACCCGCCCCAGAATCACTTCCACGTTGCTCACATAGAGCAGCCGCTCCCACCACTTCGGCGCTACGTTCGCCAGCCAGTTGACCGGCGCCATAGGCCCTTCCTTGTGGCCGATATAGATCCGATTGCTCACGACCTTCAGGTTTTGTGTCGCATCATGCGCCTCCGGGTACACATGGAAGGTGTGCCAACTGTAAAATGAACGGTGCGTCAGACAGTAGGCCGAGGGGTTCTTGAAGTGCGGCACCCAGATTTGCAGCTTCCCGCCCACCTTCAGCACCTTGGCGGCCTCGGCCAGAAAGTGTTGGTTGTCCGGCATGTGCTCGAACCCATCCTTGATCAGGATGTAATCAACCGTTTCCGGCATAACCCAATCCCATGGCTTGCTTAAATCCGCGACGACGTTATGACCGAAGTCGACATCGACGTTGATCCAATCCGGATAATGATCGTGCGGCCCGCAGCAAAGATGTACGCGCACCAGCGGTTCCATTTAGCTCTCCTGATTATGTTTTGTTCTGGAGACCTCAACACCGCAGTCTAAATCGATTTCCAGCCTGCCCCCAACTTCCGCCTCATTTAATGGGGGCCAGGGTCGAACCGCGCGTCTCTCCAACGGAGACAAACCCAGGAACGAGCGATTCCTGGATGCTCTAGTCGAAGAGCTGCGAACGATGTCCGACACCGACGCGCTTGAGGGCGAAAATGCTGAAGGGCTCGTCAAGCTTGGCGAGCGCCTGCTAAAGCAGGCCCGAGGGGAGGCTGGAAAGCTGCGCATGGCGGATGCGAAGCGCAAGCTTTCCGCCGTGTCGGAGCACCAAACGGGCGCCGCACCTCCTTCGGTAGCAGAAGCCAGGAAATACTTGGAGTCTCACCCAGAACTCACACTTGCCGCACGCAACCTGAATGAGTTTGCACGCGCTCGCCCGCCGCGGGCGCGGCGGCTTCTATCGCGGCCTGGCCGAACGCCGCCAGCATGGCGTCGAGCCGGGCTTGGTAAGCGACCCAGCGCTCCCCGCTTTGGTCATTCCAATCGGCGACCTGATGGGCGCACCCGCCAGCGCTCCAGGAGTTAAGCGTCCATTATTCTTTTCACCGTGGCCCTTTGCATTGATCGCGGCGTCAGACGATTTGAAAAGGCCACCATCTTGTTCGCCAGGCCCGCGACCACCATCGCCCTTCCTTTTGAGAGCGCCGCGATACCGCTCGCGGCGACCGGACGAGGCTTCCCGGTGAGGAGGCGCAGCAAGGCCGACGTGGTTGCACCGGCTGCCTCATCGAAGCCCGTCGCGGTGTGCCCCGGGCAGAGAGTAGTAACAACCACACCATGCGGGCGGAGTTCGTCGTGCAGGGCCTCGCCAAGGGCGAGTACATATGCCTTGGTCGCCGCATAGGCCGCGTAGCTGGGAACGGCTTGGAAGGCCATGAGGCTGGCGACGAGAAGTAAATGTCCAGATCGCCGCCTGGCCATATCGCGCCCGAAGAGATAGGTCAGCTCTGTGAGCGTTGTGATGTTGAGTTGGATCATGTTCGCGGTGCGCTCGATCGGCGTTTCCAACAAGTCGCCGTGCAAGCCGTATCCAGCATTGTTCAACAAGATGTCGACGGTCACCGACCTCGCCTCGAGACTGCATTTCAAGCGGCTGGCCGCGCCCGGCGAGGCAAGATCGGTCGCCTCGACCAGCACATCCACCCCGTATTTGCGGCGCAGATCGGAGGCAAGCTTTTCCATCGACTCCTGCCGTCGGGCCGCCAACACGAGATTGACTTTCTGCGCAGCCAGTAGATCTGCGAATTCAAGGCCGAGGCCACTCGACGCCCCGGTGATCAGAGCCCATTTTCCGGCGAAGCTGTTAATGGGTTCGTGCTCTCAAACCAGCATCGACTGCTGGGCGAAGATCCCCGCCATCGCGCCCTGCGATGATGCCTGGGTGACCGAGGGCAAGAAGGGAGTCGTGAGGTCGCCGGCGGCGTAGATGCCGGGCATGCTGGTTTGGCGGCGCTCGTCGACCTTGAGGACGATGCCGGTGGGCGTATCGACCGTGGCGAGGCTCAGTGATTCATGCAGGCTTGCGGACGGCTTGTTGCGCGGATGGGCGAACAGGATGTCGACCGCGATGTTGCGGCGGGTATCGAGATTGACAGTGGTGATATGGCCCTTGCGATGGGCGATCTCGACGATCCGGCCATCGACGACAGGTATCTTGCGGCGCGCCAGATCGGCCTGGATATCGGGCGGAAGGTCATGACCATCGGCGAAGACAGTCAACTTGTCAGTCCAATCGTGGAACAGCCTGACAGACTGGTGCGACTGCGGGCCGGACCAGACGAGGCCCCAATGCTGGCCGGCGACTTCAAAGCCATCGCAGTAGGGGCAGGGCACGATGGACGTACCCCAGCTTTCAGCAAAGCCCGGAACATCCGGCATCTGGTCGGCGACGCCATAGCTCAGGATCAAGCGGCGCGCCCCAAGGCCTTCGCCATCGCCAGTGCGGACGGAGAAATCGTCGATGGTGCCGGAGATGCTGTCGGCCCGGGCATCGACCAGCCTTATCGTGGGATAGCGCGCTAGCTGCTGCCGCGCCTCGGCCAGGATGTCCAGCGGTGGCTTGTGATCGTGGCCGAGCAGGCCATGCGAGTGGCCGGCGAAGCGGTTGCGCGGCAGGCCAGTATCGAGAACGGTGACCTTGCGGCGGGCACGGCCGAGCTGCAGGGCGGCGGCGAGACCGGCAAAGCTGCCGCCGATGATGATGACGTCATCCATTGTGCTGGACTCCGCGTGTGGATGAGGGGTGGGTTGGGGCTGGCTTGCAAATTTTAGATACTGCGTGGTATCGTAATTAGGATTTACGATACTGTCAAGGACTATAATTGTCGTGACCGAAAACAGCCAGGCCCGGCGCGGCCGGCCCGCCAACGAAGCGCTTGGCCAAACGATCGTCGACGCCGCGCGCGAACTCTTTGTGGAGTTGGGTTTTCAAGCGACGACATTGGACAAGGTCGCCCAGCGGGCGAAGATATCCAAGCTCAGCATCTATCGGCACTTCGAGAACAAGGAGGCGCTGTTCAGCGCGGCCATCGCGACCGGCTGCCAGCAGTTGTTTGCACCACAGACCCTTCTTGAAGGCGTCGACGGCTCGGTCGAAGATCGGCTGATGGCGGTGGGATCATTACTGCTTCGCACGCTGTTGAGATCAGACGTCCGCAATGTCGAAGCCATGGTCATGGCCGATAGGACGAATCAAAACTCGTTAAGCAAGCTCCATTACGAAGCCGGCCCCGCCCATGTCATCGCCCAAATCGAGGCCCTGTTGCGTCAGTTGCACGCGAAGGCGCTTCTGAACGTGCCCGATCCTCTCCGGTCCGCCCGCTTG
>Ga0268266_10000706_pt1 | contig 45120 bp, 36 predicted proteins | sample KBSS13metaG_FD_190356 | JGI IMG/M metagenome (GOLD analysis project Ga0268266, IMG submission 190356) | Switchgrass rhizosphere microbial communities from Kellogg Biological Station, Michigan, USA - KBS S1-3 metaG (SPAdes) (version 2) | ecosystem: Host-associated > Plants > Roots > Rhizosphere...
GCAGAGTCATGATGATCTCGCCGCCGGCACGCTCGAACCCGGCCATGATGGCGGTCGATTCGCCGAAGCTGCGATTCAACACGACCATCTGGACGTTCGGCTGTCCCTCATCGATCAGCGCGCCCACTTCGGCCATGGCGTCCCGGTGCGGGCCGTCCATGACAAACACAAACTCGTACGGCATCCCCACGGCTTCCAGGCCGGCGCGATACTCCGCGTAGAGCTCGCGCAGAGCTTCATGGCGGCGGCCGACAGGGATGATGACGGAGATTCGATTCAGGTTGCGTTCAGTCATTGCGGTTGGGTCTCAACGTGGGCCGGTCGCATCCGCAGCTTCTGGGTCAGGCGGGCAAACTCGTGGTCGCGCATGTCGCCGAGGTTGTAAACCAACTCGCCGAGCGCGCCGCTGCACACCATCATGAAGGCGGACGTGAGGAAAATCACTCCGCAGCCCGCGATGGGCAGGGAGATGGGCGCGCCCACCAGCAGGGCGTGCAGGAAAACATAGCTGAGCAGGGTGGTGCCTGCGAGCAGGAGCGGAATCGCCAGCATTCCAAACCACAACAGCGGGCTGCTCGCGAACGAGGCCAGTGTCTTGATCACCAGCATGTCCAGCAGGACCTTGTAGATACGGGACAGGCCGTACTTGGACTTGCCGAAACGGCGTGCGTGATGCCTGGCCTTGACCTCGGCAATACGCGGCGCGGCAATGGAGGCCATGGCGGGAATGAAGCGGTGCATCTCCGAATACAACGGGATCTGTTTGATCACAGAGGCGCGGTAGGCCTTCAGTGAGCAGCCGTTGTCCTTGATGGGCACCTTGGTGACCTTGGCGATCAGCCAGTTGGCGATCTTGGACGGGATCTTGCGGGTGATGAGCTTGTCCTGGCGCTGGAAACGCCAGCCCACCACGATGTCGTATCCGGAATCGATCGTCTGCAGGAACATCGGGATGTCGAGCGGATCGTTCTGCAGATCGCCGTCCATGGTGACCAGAACTTCACCGGAGGCGTACTCGATGCCGGCTGCCATGGCCGCGGTCTGGCCACAGTTACGGCGGAACTTGACGACCTTCACTCGCGGGTCGTTCTGGGCAATCTGGATGGCCTTGGCCAACGTGGAGTCCTTGCTGCCGTCATCGACCAGGACCATTTCATAATCCATGCCAGTCGGATCCAACGCGCTCGTCAGAGCCTCGTAGAGCGGGTCTACGTTGTCCTCTTCGTTGTACAGCGGCGCTATGACCGAGAGGTGCGGGCGCGTTTTAGGATGGTCGATCAGCATCAATGGCCGTATCCCCGGGCTTGCAAGAGCACAATGATAACGCCGCGCTGGTTATTCAGTTGCCCGCATGGGGGGCTTTTTTAATCGCGCGGAAGCAGCCGCCCAAAAGGACCCGGGCTCCGCGCGGCCAGTGCCGCGCCAAATAAACTAATATCCCAGACATGATACCGCCGTACGTGCGGTACGTCACACAAACCGGCTGCAGTTGGGAACGCGAGCGTTATGTTGCGTTCGGCCACGCAATGCTTTCGCCGCCCAGCCGGGCTTCGTGCCATAACATCCTGTGCAGCCGCAGGTAACCCAGTCCCCGTTGGCGCAGGCCGAGCTGGGGAAGTTGTGAAACATATTGTTTCACTGCTCGTAGCTTCAGGTCGCGGTGTTGCCGCGTTGCACAGACCCGTTGCCAGGTCATCGCCCCCACGCGGGCTGCGGGCATGGGCTGCATCGGTCCGGCGGGAGTGGCGCTGCGATCGAAGGAATAGGGCTGCTCGGCATACAGTCCCAGGTTGCGGCAGCTCGAGCCATGGGCCAACAGGCTGTTGGTGAGTGCCGCATGATCCGCGTGCGCCAGCGGAAATCCGGGCATCAGCACCGTGTCAGCACCCGCGGTCGCCGCGGCCACTGCCGATACAACTTCCTCCATGCTGGCGCGCTTGTCGTAGGGCTGGGCGCCGAATTCGAACCAACGCGGTGTCACGCCCAGAATGGCACAGGCGGTTTCATCTTCGCGGCGGCGCTGTTGGGCAGCTTGCCCTTCGGTGGCAAACCCCGACTTGCGGTCCCACTCATCCGTGGGCGCGTTGGAGCCCGGTGCGCAGGCAAACACGGTCAGGACCTCAACTTTCGAACCCGCTTCCACGGCGTGTGCCAGGGTTGCGCCCAACGACAACACGGCGTCGTCCAAATGGGGTGACACCACCACCAGGCGGCCTTTCAAACGCGAATCGAGCAAGTGGTCAGCCCTTTGCGAGTACCGGAAAGAACAACGCCAAGGCCCGGCGTACACCCAGGTTGAGCGGCTGATCCGTCAGCAATACCAGCAGGAAATACGCGAGCCCGCCGGCGGCGAGGCCGACAGCGATTCCTGCAGTACCGGGTACGACCGAGGCACCGAACCACGCCGCAGCGCCGGCAAGCGACGAATGTAAGAGCAGCGCCACCGCGGTTCGGAACGTTCTGCGCAATATCGTACCAAACCACGCGGGCGCTGCCTTGGCTCCTGCAAACGCCACAACAATCGCCGTGATGATACGGGCCACCCCGATACCGATCAGCCCATAGGGGCCGGCGAGCAGGGCCACGGAGGTGATCAGGACGATGTACTGGGTCAGCTCCGCGGCAAACAGGCGGCCGCCCCAGCCCAAAGACTGCAGTAAAAAATACGTGACGTTGAAAGAAACTTCGCACGCGTAGCCGATTGCCAACAGGATGATCATGGTGGAGGTGCCTATCCAGACACCGCCTCCCAAGACGTTGTGCTCGAGCGACGGGGCGATGCCGATGATCAGACCGGTGGCCGGCAACAACAGGAACATGAGTCCCGTGAGGTGAGCTTGAACGGCGCTTTCCAGCCGCTCCGGATCTGACTTGAGGCGCGCATAGAGCGGGAAGGCCACCGCGCCAATGGACTCGTTGGCCGATTGCGTCGGCGTCTCTGCCAGCCGGTCGCCGTAGGAGAACACGCCGAGTGCGGAAACACTCAGGCTGCGAGCCACCACCACCTTGGTGAAGAAGTCCGCAATGACGGCCGTGAGGCCGATGGCAAACAGCCAGCGTCCAAAGGCAATGAGTTGTTTGGCCGCGGCAAAGTGCGGCCGGAAGCGGGGCAGGTAGGGCGCTACCACGTAGCTCAGCAGCATCGTCGTGAGCCCGCCGGCGAGCTTGCCCAGAATGATGGCCGCTCCGCCGAGCGATTTGGCCAGCGTGATGGAGGTCGTCACCTCAACCACCACCGCGGCGATGGCGACAATGGCAATGCGCGAGAATTTCAGCTCCCGCATCAGGTCGGTCATGTGCGGGCTGTTGATTGAGTTGAGCAGGGGCAGGAAAGCCATCATGCGCACGAGGGGGGTTGCGCGTACGTCCCCGAAGAGTTGGGCGACGTAAGGGGCGGCGATGCACAGCACTGCACAGACGAGCGAACCGCGTATCAGTCCGATGGTCCAGGCGACGTCGTAGTGTTCGCGCTGGCGTTCTGTAGCCTGAACGAGCGCGTTGGTCATTCCGGTTTCTGTCGCCGTCATGACCGTGGTGATGGCGACTGTCGCGATGGCCACCAGTCCGAAGTCGGCAGGCGTGAGCAGCCGTCCGAGCACCAGAGTGCCAATCAGATACAGAAGCTTGCTCGACCCGAGCTGCGCGGCTTTCCACAGCAGCGCCTTACCGGCGCGCTTCTCGTCGGTGGCGCCTACGGTTACGGTTTTTTCGTGGGGGGTCGCGGTAGCTTCGGCTGTCTCAATGTCCATTCAAGCCTGCCGCTACGCCCCTCAGAAGGTCAACCACGAATGCCCGGCCGTTGACCTTGCGCAGCAGATCGCCTTGAACGGTGCCGAAGCACCAACGCTTCGCCCCGCGGGTGAGCTCGTAAGCGAGTCGCACGAGAAAACCAGCGTCGTACCGTCGTAGGCGGCGTCCAAACCAGCCGCCCTGAGAGTATGCGTACTGTGAGTACACCTGAGTCATGTCGGCATCGCCGCGCCAGTGCAGGTGGATCACCGTGATTTCCGGAATGAAATGGATCTCGTGGCCTTTCACGAGCGCGCGATAGGACCACTCGGGATCCTCGCAATAACGCAACAGCTCCGTCTCGTCGAACGGGCCCGAGTCCTCGAAGGTGGCCACGGCCGTACCGAAGTTGCCGCCCGCGAAATGATCACCCTTGAGCGGCAATGTGCGAAACACCTTGATGGCGTTCGAGTCGTTGACCGACGGTGCGCCTTCTTCGCTCGCCAGGACGCGTCCGGTCACGATGGCGCGCGGATACTGTTTGAGCCCCTGAACGATTTCCTCCAACCAACGAGGAGCGACCGTGCAGTCATCGTCGGTGGAAGCGAAGAACGCGGTTTTGACGTTACGAATGCCCGTATTGCGTCCGGCTGCAGCGCCGCGTTGGTTTGAATGTATGTAGGTAACTTTGACAGGCAGGCGGCGGAACTCTTCCATCATGGCGTCCATGCTGCCGACCACGCCCTGGTGTGACAGGATGATTTCAGCGGGCACCACGGTGCCGGCGACAATGGAAAGGACCGACTCGCGCAGGCATTGCCGGCCCAGAGTGGGAATCACCACAGTGAAGTCGGCGGCAATGGGCTTGTCGGTCATCGGTGTCAGGCCTTGCAGGCCGCGGGGCCTGTTCTTGGAATGGTCGCGGGGCGCATATTAACTGCCCGAATTTCGTCCGTCCAAGGGGCCGCCATGGATTTGAGAGGTGACACCAGAAGAAGTCAAATCAACGGCTTTCGTGGCCTTTCAGGGCCAGTTGCGCGCGCACCAGGTTGAACGAATCCAGCATCGTTCCGGGCGGGGGGAACAGGGCATCCGCGGGTGCCTTGCCATCCGATGAATACGTCATCCAAAGGGACAATCCGTCCTTGCTCGTCCACGCGTTGACGATGTGGACGCCGAGGGAGCCACCGCCGGCCTTGCCCAGGTTGGCCCAACCACCGGCGCCGGTCTGCGGATCGATGTTGTTGTAGGTAATCGTAGTCCAGGGGCCCCATGGCTGCGGCGCGTCATAGAACGACGTCTGTCCGATGTAGGGGCCTTGCGCAGTGGCGATATAGCGTCGCAGGCCGGGGATATACGAGGCACCCCCCAGTCCGCTGGCTTGTTTGGGGTTGTGGTCGGTGAACACCGACTTCATTTGATTTTCGTCGTGGGTCCATTTCGGCCGGCCCCGTGCGTCCAGTCCCGCGAAGAACTCATAGGCTTCGCGCTGCAATACATGGCGCTTGGATACCCGCGCGAGATAGGTGTATGCGACCGACCCGCTCGCTGTTGCATCCGGTGCCACCGATGTCTGACCCAACTCCGCGGCGACTTCCGGACCGTCGTCGCCCGCCCAGTACTCGGGCGAATTCCCAACTCCATACAGATATACATACCCGCCTGGAGCGCCGCGATTCCCGGGGCCGTAGTTGATGAATCCCCCGGCGCAGAAGCGGCCGGGCGGCGAGTCCGGTGAGCAGAAGGTCCACGGGGCGGCCTGCCACGAGTGGGCATTTCCCTTGGAATACGCGAGTTGGTTTCGTTTCGGGGCGCCGGAGCGGTGGCCTTTGCGACCGGCCAGATCGGTGGCATTCCACAGTCCGCCGATGGTGTAGAAGTCGTTCCCCACGGCGATGATCGAGCCGGCCTTGCCATCGAGAGTCGAGGGATACTCGGCCTGGAAGCCGCCATACACGTTTTTTGCGGTTGCCGTGCTCAGCGGGGGCGGTGCGGTCAGCTTTGCAACTCCAAAGCTGACGCGGCCGCGGTGGTTGTCGCCTCCGAAGCCGCCGCCGTCACCGAAGAACGCATAGACGTTGCCGTCCTTCCCCCAGGTTACCGGCCAGAGGTCGCTGCCGTTGGGTTCTGTGTAGGCACCCGCCCAATCGAACGTCATCGACTCGATGTCATGACTGTGACAGTACGGCGGGTCGCCCGAAGGTCGCGGGCAATCCGTTTGCACAGTCTGGATGGAAGTACATCCGGCGAGCGCAAGTGCGCACAACGCCCACGCTGACAGGTACCTCATGGCTGGGCGGTGAACGTCAGGAGGGGGCCGAAGTTGGATTCCCGGATCGGGCGGTAGCGGGTCGTGATCAAGGTGTCGCAGTCGTTCGGCAGCAATTTGGCGCGCCAACGGGGATTGTGCTCGAGTTGCACCATGGCGATGTTGCCGTGCTCGAAGGTGTCCGCGCAGGCGGTGTGCGGCAACACTCCGGTTTTGAGCTTTTGTCCAAAATAGAAAAAATCCACCATGAAGGCGCTTTTGGCCCAATAACACAGGTTCAGCATCTCGCAGGCGGCGCGACCGTGGCCGTTCGCCTCAATGGCTTGGATATCCTGGAGGGCGGTTTGTTCATCCGCATCGATGTTGCGGATGTCGCGCAGCATCAGTGGTGCCACCAGGGCGCCGTAGATGACCAGACAGATCGCGAGCGCGGCCGAGACCGGCGCCGCGAGCGGTCGCGATCCCGTCGACAGCCGCTCCAAGGCCAGGCCCGAGGCCAGGCACAACGCGATCAACGAATCGAAGAAGGAGTTGACGTCGACCCCGGCTCCACCGGCCGCGAACACGGCTACGCCCCCGGACACGACAAGGTAGAGGCTCACGAAGCCCATGCGCTCGCCCAAGCGTTGCTTCACAAGCGACGCAAGCCAGAGCACGACCAGCGGGGCGAAGCAACGTAGCGCAGCCGTTGCCTCATTGATGGCTTTCCAGCGCATGTACTCCCGAGGCTCGTTGAGGCTCTGAAACAGCCTGACGCCGTGAAACCACCACGCCAGTAACGCCGCAACAGCCAAGGCTATGGTTGCGCTGACAGCCCATTTCGCGAACGAGGGTCGCGAGCGCCACAACAACCAGAGCGAGACCGTGATGGGCAGGGGAATCAACAAGTGCTTGGTCCAACCTGCGGCCATCATGAGGACTGCGCCGATCACGATGCGGCGGGTGTCGTCGGGGCCACTCCACAGAACCAGCAGGCCTCCCATCATCAGCGCGTGCGCCAGCCACTGCGGGTCATCCATTGCAACGTAGATGCGCGCGTACGTCACCGCGTAGGCGAGGAACGTCAGTGCGGCGATCACCGCGGGGGCGCGCTGGCCGGACGGTCGGTTGGCAAGGTCCGCCGCAACATTTTGCGGCCTGTGGACGATCCGCAACCAGTAGTAGATGCTCCACGCAACGAACAACAGGCTCAGCAAGGCGATCGCGCGGCCGGCGAATATAGGGTCCCCGGTCAGACGGCCGACGGCGCCGACGATGTAGAACGACAGCGGCGGATAGTTGTTCGTGATCAGCGCGTCCGCCGGCGGATATAACACGCCGCCCTTGATGGCGGCATCCGCGAAGTACGCGTTCCAACCTTCATTCGGATCCAGCGGTATGTAGCGACCTATGGCCAGGAGCGGTCCGGTCATCCCGAATGCAACGACACCGAGCAGCAGTGCGGCCGCCAACCAGTACAGAGTGTCATTGATCCGGTGGGTCTTCACTTTCTATAGAAGTCGAACGTGTGCCGGTAGGGCGTGTCGGTCAGGTAACGCCACGTGTTGAGTGTGGGGAGCGTGTATTTGCGGAACAGGGCGCGGCTGGACACCGTGTCCAGGTCGACAGGCGCGCGTTCCGGGATGTCGTCCCAGCCGAAGAACAAATGTCCGTCATCGCGCAGGCGCGAATGGCATTGAGCGAATCCGGCTTCGAGCTGCTCGTGGCGATCCAGACCCCAGCCGTACACACCGTTACAGATGATGAGATCGAAATGGCCCGCTGGGAAATGACGGTCGAGCTGTTCGAGGGGGGCGATCACATGCTGTTTCGCGCCGAAGCCGGCCGCGTCCGGGTCAGGTTCGATGGTCCAGAAGTCCTTGTTGGGGAAGAACTGCTGTTGGTAATGCGCCGTGTAGCGGCCACAGCCGACGAACAGCATCCGCTTGATGGCCGGGTCGCGTGCATATTCCGGAAAAATGTCGCGCTCCATGACGATGCGGTCCGTCGTATTGAGGGGCGTTGCCAGGCCGAGCCGCTTTCTTAGAATGCGCTCGGCGAAGCCGTGTTCCGTAAAGAACGCCCGCATCAGCTCCCACTTCGTGCCCGGCGAGCGACCAACGGCATCCAGGTAGATGCGCTTCTCGATCTGGCGCCGGGCGTATTCGACTCTGGTCATCGCACTTTGCGTCCTGTGTGTCTGTTAAACTTCGACCCCGATGCATTTCGGAGTTCTCTGCGACCGTCGGCAATTGCAACTCTGGCAGCGCAATTGCCTCGCGCAGTTACAGTCGCTTCCGGGTGTCGCTCCCGTTGTTTTTTTGATGGCTCGTCCGGTGCTCGACCCGGGTGCGGGCAGCCTGTTCCGTTATGTCGACAAGGTCCCTGCCGGCAGCCCCGCGAGCGTGGCGGAGCTGCCCGCAAACCTCGCTAGTCTACCTGTCATCGAGCTGCATACCCACGACGCTTTAACTCAAATCCGTGCACTGGGGCTCGATTTTGTACTGAGCTTCAGCACAGCGCCTGCTCACGAGTTGCATGAAATTGCATATTACGGAGTATGGCAGTTTGAATTCGGCGATTGGGAGCTTTTTCGCGGCGCACCGCCCGGCTTCTGGGAGGTGTACAGGAACGCGAAAGCTTCCTCTGCCATGCTGTGTCGTTTGACCGCGGATCGCGATGCAGTCATTCCGCTGCGGCGTGGCAGTTTGAGCACGAAGCCCTTTTCCTATCGGAACAATCGCGATCAACTGTTGAGTCGGTTTACCCACTGGCCCGCGCAGGTGTGCAGGGACATTCGCGGTGGGGATGTACAGTACCTGCAAGGGGAGCCGGTTCGCGGCCGGCCGACACTCAACACCGCCCCGTGTAATAAAGGTGTTGCACGGTATGTGATCCGCATGGCGTGGTATCTCGTGAGCCGTGGCATGCGGCCGTGGATCGAGCACGATCACTGGAACATCGGTCTGGTCGAGCAGCCGATCGAGGACTTTGTGCATCCACAGCGGCCCCGTAAGCCGATCAAGTGGCTGCCAACACCGGCCTCCGGTGAGTTTGTGGCGGATCCGTTCGGTTGCTTTCGGGACGGACAGTTGACTGTGTTCTGCGAGCATCTCGACTACGGCGGCGATGCCATAGGAACGATTGCCGCGATCCAACCCTTCAGCGCCGCTCCCCGGATTCCGGTCAACATCGGCCCCGTTCCGCGTGTTCATCTGTCGTATCCGCAGGTGTTCGAACACGAGGGGCGCACGCTGTGTATCCCGGAGACACAGGGCGCGCGTGAAGTTGCGTTGTATGAATTGCAGCGCTTTCCCGATCAGTGGGTCAAAGTTGCCACGTTGCTGAGTGACTGCCTGATCGTGGATGCAACTCTGTTCCGGCACGGTGAGCTCTGGTGGCTCGCCGGCGCATCCGATCCCGGTGGGGCTCATCTCGGAGCGGACCTGCACCTCTGGTATGCGACTGACCTCCTCGGGCCGTGGACGCCCCATGCTGCCAATCCGGTAAAAACTGACGTGAGCTCCGCACGACCCGCCGGTGCGACTTTCGTATCAGAGGGTGTCTTGTACCGCCCGGCACAGGATTCGTCGCAGACTTACGGCGGGCGAGTCGTCATCAATCGGGTGGTGGCACTGACGCCTGAGACTTTCCGCGAGGAGCCAGCCTCATTCGTAGCCCCGGATGCGGGTGGACCGTATCCTGATGGACTGCATACGTTGTCAGGTGTTGGAGGAGTGACGCTGGTAGACGGCAAGCGTCTCGCGTTTTCCGGCGCGGAGTTTCGACGGGTCTTGCGGCGCATGATCATGCGCCGGGTGAAGAAATTCTTTTAGCCGACGTAGCCTTTGAGAGTAGGGCCCAGGCCGCCGCTGGCTTCCGTCAGCGAGCGACACAGCTCCGCGTAACGGCCGGCAATCAGGTCGAGATCGTAAGGGGTTACGGACTCGCGCGCGGCGGCCCCGATGGCGGGCCACTGATCGCGCACCTTCAGCGCCTCTTCGAACACGTTGATCAGTGCCTGTGTTTCCAGCGGGGGGAACAGGAATCCACTGCGGCCGTGCTGAATCAACTGAGGCGCGGCGCCGACGGAAGTCGCAAGCACCGTGCAGCCGCAGCCCATGGCCTCGGCGAGCGCGAGGCTGAAGCCTTCGTACTCGGTTGGAAACACCCAGGCGTCGGTGGCCTGCAGGTAGTCGACGACGGCATCCGTCTCAGGGAAGAACGCGACATCGCGCTCCAGTCCCAACTGTTTGACCCGTTCCTTGACCTGGCCCTCACAGTCATCGAAGGAGCGGTTACCGGAACCCACAATCACGAGGTACAGCTCAGGATGTTGGGCAAATATCGTCGGCCACGCATCCACCAGCAACGGCACACCCTTGGCTCGCGCCAGCCGGCCGGCATACAACACGATGACGCGGTCGTTGGGAATCGACAGTCGCGCGCGCAACGCAGTGCGCTCGCCCTCGGAGACGGGACGGAATTTCCGCAGGCTCACGCCATTGGGCAGAGAGACAATCTTCGCCGCCGAAACGCCGCGCTTGAGCAACTCTTCGTTGATCTGCGAGGAGATGGCGATGACCGCATCGGCCCGGCGCAGCACGCGGTTGCGGGCGTTCTCGAGGAAGCTGAAGACCAGCTTGCCTTTGCGCGAGCCCATGGTTCGCATGCTCTCGGTGGAGATGGTCTCGTGCAGCTCGAAATAGGACTCGGCGCGGATGATGCACTTCTTGCGCAACAACGCGCACACGGGGACCACGACCAGTGGCATGATCTTTGCGCCCGAGACGATGACCACGTCGTATCGGGACATGTCTTTGAACAGAATCCAGACGAGCTTCGCGAGAAATATCAGCACGGGGAACAGCGCTGCGAAGCCTTTGCCCTTGAGCATGCCGCCGGGCCGCAGGCGCCTGACCTCGACACCATTGACGTTCTCGCGAGCCGGGCTCGGCGGAATGGTCTGGCGAGTGATGACCTGTACCTGGAATCCGCGTCCGTACAGCCCCTGAGCGAGGTGCGAGGCAATCAGCTCCTGGCCACCGACCAGAGGCGGGAAAAAAGCCTCTGTGAGCCAGTACACAACGGGGGCGGGACGTGTTGAATCCTTCATCGAAAGATCGTTGAAAGGTTTATCGGTTTTGTTGTTGGCGTCGCGTTCGGGCACAACGATTCAATTTATAATGTTCTGCAATATGACTGCAAACCCATCATGAAAATCGGAGTCATGCTCCGCAGCCTGACGGATGTGGGCGGACCGGGTGAATATACCCGCAGCCTGCTCAATGCGCTGTTGCGCATCGATCGCGTCAACGAGTACTACCTGTTTATTGCGAATGAGGCCCTGGGAGCCCGTTTCAAGGAGTTCCCCAATGCCCATCCAATCGTTCTCGGCAGTCCGTCCAAGCTGATTTTCGATCAAGTCCAGGTTCCGCGCGCGCTGCGGCAATACGACTGTGACGTGGTTATCAATCTCAAACACTCCGTCCCGCTCCTGGCGCCCGTGCCGGCAATTTTTGTCATGCACGGGGCCGACTGGCTGGCGTTTCCGCAGAACTACTATTTCTTCGATCGGATGTACCACGCGGTGTCGCTGCCGCTGTTTTGCCGCAAGGCAGCGCGCATTATTTCGGTCTCCCACGATGCGACCCGGATCGCCATCGAGAAGGCGCATCTGCCACCGTCGCAGGTGGCTACGGTCTACCACGGCTTCAGGACCGACTTTCGGCGAGTGGAGGATGCGGAGCGGCGGGCGCGGGCTCGCGAGCGCTACAAGCTGCCTGAGAAGTTCATTCTGTACGTCGGCCGCATTTATCCGATGAAGAATGTCCGTGGTCTGGTGGAGGGGTTCGCCAAGCTGCGCGACCGAGTGCCACACAGTCTCGTCATCTCCGGTATCAAGCACTACAAGACGGAACCGGATTTCGCCGCAATCGATAAATACTCCCTGCACGACCGAGTCATTCCAACGGGCTTCGTGGAGGAAGAGGATCTGCCGGTGCTGTACAGCATGGCAGATGCGTTTGTGTTGCCTTCACTGTATGAAGGCTTCGGCATTCCGTTGTTGGAAGCGATGGCGTGCGGTGCTCCGATTGTCACCTCCACTCAGGGCTCCTGCCCGGAGGTCGTTGACGGAGCTGGTGTATTGGTGAATCCGTACGATACGGCGGATATCGCTGAAGGCATCTACAAGGTTCTCACCGACCGCAAGCTGGCCGACGAGAACGTTCGCAAGGGCTATCAGCGGGTGGCGCAGTTCAGTTGGGAGAAGTGCGCACGCGAGACGCTGGATGTCATCGCATCCGTTGCCCGCACCAATCAGGCAACCGACGCCAGCTTGCCTCGCAGAGATCCGAGCTGAAGATCCTCGCGCTGTTGGCCGAGGATCATCATTCGATACCACAGCTCCGCGTTGATCAGCAGCCACAGCCGATTGCCATGATCGGCCCGTTGCGCCAGATGCTCTGCCAACAGGGCATCGATGGGCGCGCGGCGCAGGACACCGTCCGCCACCAGCTTTGAGTCCGGCAGGAAGCGCTCGTACAACGCGCGGTATTCGTCCTTCAGAATGTAGGGCAGGGCAGAGGAAAAGCCCTGCTTCGGACGATCCAGGATTTCGGCCGGCAGATAACGACCTGCCAACTTACGTTGCGCCCAACGTAGCGAGCGCCCGCGTATCTTCAGGCTCGAAGGCAACCGTGCGGTGAATTCTGCCAGCCGGTGATCCATGAACGGACTGCGCGCCTCCAGGCCCTGGCTCATCGACATCCGGTCGGAGATCATGACTGGATGATCCGGCAGGCGCACCTGGCTATCCGCGGCCAACATATGATCTAACGGGTCGCCGGTAGCAGCATCGTACGGAGCCCGAATGGCGTCTTCGGCATGTACGCCCCGCAGCTGTTCCAATGCGGACGGCGTGAACAACGCCTGGCGCATTGCTTCCTCGAAATAGAAGTAGCTCAGGCTCGCGGCATAGCGGTCGGAGCCGTTGAGGAATGAGAGTCGCTGCAACCAGCGCAGTTGGTGTCCAACACTCTTGTACCACCCGGCTTCCGGAATCAGGGACAGCGCTGGGCCCAGGACGTGGCGTCTGAGAGCCGCGGGTACGCGCGCGTAGTGATTGGCGTACAGATTGCCGTAGTAGCGGTCATAGCCGCCAAACAGCTCATCGCCGCCATCGCCGCCAATGACGACCTTGACGGTTTTGCTGGCAAGCTCGGACACATGGTAGGTGCACAGTGACAGCGGGTCGGACGGCTCATCCAGGTGATAGATGAGGTCCGGCAGCAGCGCCACGAGTGACGGCGACAAGCTCTGCTCGTGATGATTGGTTCCAAACAACTGCGCGACGGCGCGAGCCGCGGGCGCTTCGTCGAAGCGAGCATGCGGCAGGCCGACGGTGAAGGTGTTCAGATCCTTCACGCCGATACGCTTAACCAACATCGCGACGAGCAGGCTCGAATCGAGGCCGCCGCTCAAGAGCGCGCCCACCGGCACGTCGCTCACGAGATGCAGCCGCAGCGACTCCTCGACCTTCGCCTCCAGCTCGTCCAGCAACTGATCGTCGCTGCCTTCGAGCTTGGGCTGATAGTTGAGGGTCCAATAGCGGCTGATGACGGGCTCGCGACCTTCTTCCAACACGAGCGTATGGGCGGGCGGCAGCTTGAGGATGCCGCGGAACATGGACAGGGGCGGCGCGATCAGGCGCAGCCCGAGATACTGGTCGAGCGCGGCCAGGTTGAGCTGACGGAGTTTCGGATCAAACGCCAACAGTGCCTTGATCTCGGACGCGAAGGCAAAGCCGCGCGGGGTCCTGGCGTAGTAAAGCGGCTTCTGGCCGAGATGATCGCGTGCAATCAGCAGGCGACGCTTGCGGGAATCCCACAAGCCGAAGGCAAACATGCCGCGCAGGTGCTCGACGAGCTTGTCGCCGTACTCCTGGTACAGCCCGATGATGACCTCGCAATCACTGTGTGTCAGGAAGCGATGGCCGCGCGCTTCCAGGTCTGCGCGCAGCTCCTTGTAGTTGTAGATCTCGCCGTTGCATACCAGCAGGATGGACTTGTCGGCGTTGAACAGCGGCTGACGGCCGCCCTCCAGGTCGATGATGGACAGCCGGCGATGGCCCAGGATGGCGTGCGAGTCGAATTCCGTGCCTTCGCCGTCGGGGCCGCGGTGGCGCAGCGCATGCAGCATGTCCCGCATGCCGCTCATGAGAACGGCGCTGTCGCCAACGATTCCGGCAATTCCACACATGCTATTGCAGCTCCTTAGCGCCTGGCGAGCGCGGCTTCAAACACCTGCTCGTACCGCTCAGCGCACCGCTCGATGAAAAAGTCCTCGACCCGGTCGAGATTGTGGCGGCCCACCGCTTTACAACGCTCGGGAGCGTCGCGCAGTGCCTTGACGGCCTCATTAAAGGCTTTCTGGTCATTCAATTGGATGACAAAGCCGGTGTCCGGGGTCGCCAGGAAGTCGGTCTGGCCGCCCTTGTTGTAGCAGATGACGGGCAGGCCGAACGACATCGCTTCCAGGAACACGAGCCCGAAGCCTTCGTGCTGGGCCGTTGAAACAAACACATTCGCTGCTGCGTAGGCCTTGTATTTGACCTCGTCCGAGACGTATCCGAGCATGCGCAGCCGGTTGTAGACGCCGAGCTCCATCGCCTTCTGCTTCACGGCCGCGGCTTCCGGGCCGTCTCCGACCACGAGCAGAAACGAATCGGGTATGGCGGCCAGTGTATCAACCAACTGCGTACTGGCCTTGCGCGGCACGATGCGTCCCGCGGTCACCATCACGAACGCGTTCTCTGGAATATCGAACTCGGTGCGTTGCGCGCGGATGTGCTGGGGCGGCCGATCGATGCCCAGCGGAATCAGATCCACTTTGCGGCCGACGCCGTAGATCTGTTCGACGTTCCGCGCCGTGTCACGCGACTGGGCCACGACGGCGTCGGCCTCAACCAACAGGCGGGCGACTGCACGGCGCAGGAAGGCATGCCGGTGAGGGGAGCTTTTTTTTGACGGATCGTAGAGATCACCGCCATGCACCGACAGGATGTTGGGGATGCGCATGCGCTTCGACAGCCAATCACCCAGCGGTCCCGTGGGCACCGCAAAGTGGGTATTGATGATATCGAATCGCTGCTTACGGCCGAGCTGCAGGCCACGCCACAAGCCCATCGGCAGATACGCCGCCATGGAGGGGAAATTGGCCGTGGCCAACGCTTTGCGGAAAAACACAGGAACACGCACAACCTTGACGTTGGCGTCCTTCCCTTCGAACGGCAAATCGACAGCCTGTGATGTCAGCACTGTGACGTCGTGTCGTTCCGCGAGCGAGCGGGCCATGGCGGCCATCACGACGCCGCCCCCACCGCCGAGCGGCGGGTATTCGTAGTTACAGAATAAAATCCGCAATGTGTAATGAAGGTCCCGCGCTTCTTCCAGTGCGTGTATTCTACGGAAAACACTGGGGATACGTTGCGATGAATGCTAATTTTCGCCGGGTCGAGCCTTATGACAAAGGCACTCTTGCCGGGCGCTCCGACAGCCTGGCCGCCAGGCTCGAGCCGTTCGATTCCTACTGGCAGGCGCCGAAGGATGTGGAGAAGGGCTTCACCTCGTTCACGGCCTACTACCGCGCCAATTACCTGGGCCACATGCCGGCCGACAAGCAGGCCCGCATCCTCGTGATCAGCTGCGGTCCCGGTTACCTGGTGAAGATGTTGCGCGACTGCGGCTACAGCTCAGTCCTCGGCATCGATTCCGACGCGGCCAAGGTTGATACCGCCAAGCGTCACCAGTTGCCCTGTGAGGTGGCACGGGCGTTCGAGTTCCTCGCCGACAAGGAAGGTCAGTATGACGTGATCATTCCTGAGCAGGAGCTGAACCACCTGACTCTGGATGAGACTGTTGAGTTTCTGAGCCTGTGCCGCCGCGCGCTGCGGCCGGGCGGCAAGGTTGTCGTGTATGCGATGAACGCCGCCAACCCGATGGTGGGCTCGGAGAACCTGTCGCATAACATCGATCACTTCTACCTGGTCACCGAATACAGCCTGGGGCAGATCCTGGAGTTGGCCGGGTTCAAGAACTACCGGCCGTTTGCCCTGAAGTTGTATGTTTTCTGGAAGAACCCGCTCAACTACGTGGGGTTGGCGGTGACGGGGACGCTCGAGGCGGTGTTCCGGATCCTGTTCATGCTGTATGGCAAGAAGGTCAAAATCCTGAGCAAGAAGGTTGCCGCCGTAGCGAGCGTCTGATTGCTGAACGAGCAGCGCTGACGTTCAGTAATGCTGTTTAACTCGGCCGATTACGTACTGTTTCTGCCGCTGGTGCTGCTGGTGTATGTGTTACTCCGGCGGGTCGGGCTGCGCGCGCAGAACGCGTGGATGCTGATTGCCAGCTATGTGTTCTATGGCTGGTGGGACTGGCGCTTCCTCGGGCTGTTGTTCGGCACCACGCTGAACGACTACCTGGTCGGGTTGGGTCTCGAACGTACCGAGAAGCCAAGCCGCCGCCGTGGGCTGATTCTGCTCAGCATCGGCGTGAACCTCGGTGTGTTGGGTTTCTTCAAGTACTACAACTTCTTCGTCTCCTCGTTCATTGAGGCGTTTGCCGGCATCGGCGTGCACCTCGAGGCGCCGACCCTCAAGGTCATCCTGCCGGTGGGAATCAGCTTCTATACGTTCCAGGCGCTGACCTACACCATTGCCGTGTATCGCCGCGAGATGCGCGCGGTACGCGATCCGATCGGATTCTTCGCCTATGTGGCGTTCTTCCCGCAGTTGGTGGCAGGGCCGATCGAACGGGCGCGCCATCTGCTGCCGCAGTTTTTCGTCCCCCGGGTCATCGAGCCCGAGGCCTTTGCCAGCGGCCTGCGCCAGATGTTGTGGGGATTCTTCTGCAAGCTGGTGGTGGCGGACAACTGCGCGACCGTGGTCAACAGCATCTTTGCCCAGCACGCCCTGTCGGGCAGCATGGCCCTGTTGGGCTCGGTGCTGTTTGCGTTCCAGATCTACGCGGATTTCTCGGGTTACTCGCACATTGCGCTCGGCACGGCGCGGCTGTTCGGCTTCGAGCTGATGCAGAACTTTGCGACGCCGTATTTTTCGCAGAACCATCCTGAGTTCTGGCGCCGCTGGCACATCTCGCTGTCCTCCTGGTTCCGCGACTACGTCTACATTCCGTTGGGCGGCAATCGGACCTCGAAGCCGCGGCAGGCGTTCAACCTGCTCGTGACATTCACCCTGAGCGGCTTGTGGCACGGCGCGAATTGGACGTTCATTGTCTGGGGTGTTCTGAACGGGTTGTACGTTATTCCCCGGGTGTTTATCGGTGAGCCGCTGGCGCCTGCTGCGAATTCGCCGAACTGGCTGGTTCGGGTGCCGACGGTCGCATTTCGCGTGCTGTTTACCTTCGCACTGACGGTGCTCGCGTGGATCTTCTTCCGGTCGCCGACGATCAGCGGCGCGTGGAAGGTGATTACCGAGATCGCTTCGCCCTCACTCTTTACGAGCCCGGTGCCGGTGCTGCGGTCGTTGGGTCTGTTGAGCACAGTGGCCTATGCGGCGCTCGCGATCACCTTCCTGTTGGCAATGGAGTTTTGGCAGCGCGACAAGAAATACGCGCTGGAGCTGGGCGATCGGGCGGCCCTGGTGACCTGGCCTGCGTGCGCCATGGTGTTCGCGGTGACGCTGTTCTTCCGGTATACCGGCGCGTCACTGGACTTCATCTACTTCCAGTTCTGAAATGGCAACGAGCTCCGACATCACTTCGGTTGAAATGACGCGGTCGTTTTCGTGGGCGCGGCTCATTTCGCAGCTGTTGATTGCGGTGGTGTTGTTTGTGGCGGCCAACGTCGTCACCTATGAGACGTCCGGGTTCTTCCAGAAAGAGCACGAGTACCAGCAGGTGGTGGCGGGGATCGCGGCGCACCGCGATGTGAAAGTCATCTTCTCGGGCGATTCGCACTTCGCCGTGCCCCTGAATGACTACCTGGATGAAAATCCGGCGGCTCGCGGCTACAGCATTGCAGCAGGCGGTGACTCGTTGCGCGAGTCGTTCGCGAAGGTGCGGTATGTCCTCGAACGTGTTCACGGCATTGATACGCTGATTCTGACAGCGGACCCGCACATGTTCGGCAAGGGGCGGCTCGAGTCATCCAACCGCTCATTCTCGGATATCTATTTCATCGACGCATGGGACCGGTCGGGTCTGCAGAAGAACATCTGGTCGGCGATCCTGCAGCAGGTGCCGTTGTTCAATGAGGATTACCTGCAGTACTTCCGCAAGGACCTGGGCGCGATGCTGTCGGGGGCGAAGACGAAGGCGCGCGGTGCGGGCGACCCGTTGGCCTGGAGCCGCCTCACTGACGAGCAAAGGCACGAGAGCGCCGTGGAGACGGGCAAGGGCGATCACGAAGGGGTGGGGGACTCGCAGGTGCCGTTCGGGTGGTATCAGCGGATATTGGATGTTGCGCGTGAGCACAACGTGAAGGTGATTGGAGTGCGCTTCCCGGTGAATCCCGGCTACTCCTCGCAGATTTCACCCGAGAAGGTGACGGAGCTCGACGCCTGGCTGAGGAGCCACGGCGTCACGCAGATCATCGATCTGCGCAACGAGCTCACCGACCCCCGTGACTTCGAGGACGAAGACCATCTGAACGAAACCGGGGCCGCCAAGATCGTGAAGATCCTGGAGCAAAAGCTCGACCGACGGATCTATTGACTAGAGCATGCCGTTCGCTTGATACCACTCGGCGGTCTTGCGGGCGCCTTCGCGGAAGGGGACCTGCGGGCGGAAGTTCAGGACTTTTTCGGCGCGGGCGTTCGAGAAGAAGAACGACTTCTTGAAGAAGTCCAGGCGCCGGCGGTGGATCGGCGGCTTCAGGCCCAGCGGGCTGAAGGTGGCCTCGAAAAACCGGGCTGCCAGCATGAACGGCCACAGGGGTACGTGCGGCGGCTTCTGGGTGTTGCCGATGGCATCACACACCGAATTCACCATGTCGTTGGTCGTAATCTTTTCGGAGCCGGCCAACACCACCGTCTGCTTGCTGGCAGTGGGCTCGCTGCAGGCGGCCAGCAGGCCGCGTGAGAGGTCATCGACATAAATGACCTGGTGCAGGTTCTGCCCGTCCCCGATCACCGGAAAGCGGCCCTTCTTGACGCCCTTGAACAGCTTCAACAGCCGCATGTCGCCGGGCCCATAGGTCTCGGAGATGCGGATGATCGTCCATTCCATGGGCGACACGAATTCCCGGACCACTTTCTCCGCCGCCATTTTCGTGCGTCCGTAGGGATTATCGGGAGCGAGCGGCGAATCCTCGTCCAGGCTGCCGTCGGCGGCGCTGCCATACACACCGATGGTGCTGCCGTGAACAAAGCGCCGCACGCCGGCCTTGGCCGCGAGATCCAACAGGTTGCGCGTGCCGTCGACATTGATGCGGTGAAAGTAACTTTCCGGCTGCTCGGCTTCGTGCTGCGCGGCAGCCAGGTGAATCACGACGTCCTTGCCCTGCAGCTCGCGAGCGATGGCCGCGGAATCCTCCAGCGGCGCAATCACAACGTTGATGCCCGCCTTGGTAAGGGCGTCGCAACGCGCTTTTTCAGTCGGCGTGTTGATCGGCGTAACAACGGTCACTTCGTGACCCGACTGTACGGCGAGGGGAGCGAGCCGGCTGCCAATGAAGCCGGAGCCGCCCGTCAGGAATATTTTCATGGTGTTGCCAGATACCGCGCAAATTCACGTTCTACGATAGCGCGCTCCTCAGTGGCGCGCTGTGCTCCCCAACCGAGCTCCTGGGTCAGAAGCGTTTGCAGCTCATCCAGGGCTGCGACTCCAGGATGGCCGTCAGTGCCCAGCTCAGTGCGGCGGAAGATGATGTCGCCCATGCGCTGGGCGGTCTCGGAGCGGACCGCATACACGGCTTCCGCCAGGCTCACGTGGCTGCCGGTAAAGCAACGTCCCAACTGCGGCTCACGCTGCGCCAGGTCGAGTACCTGTGAAGCACCGGTGCCGTAGTTGCGCAACATCCCGTCTGCGGACTTTTCGTCGAGCCAGGCGGGCCGGCGCGCCTGGAACGCACGCGCCGCCGAATTGAAGTCGGAAATGTCGCCGCCCATGAGCGGGGCGGTGGTTGAATCACTGCCGGACCGCCGCGCATCCAACTGCGCAACGGCCATGTCCAGCGCCTCAACAGCATCACGACGCGCAACGGTGTAGCGCACGCTGATGACTGAGAGCAGGCCTGACTGGCCGAGACTACGGTGGTCGATCAGTCGCGACTGTTTGCCAAAGCTCAGTCCGCCGTGCTGATTCTTGGCCTCACCGAACGGAACCAACCCGAAGTCGGCCCGCCGCACATCCGACTCCTGCAGCTGGAGGTTGGGATAGCAGGAGTTGAATTCGTCGATGAACGTGCGCAGTTCCTCGCGCGGCAGTCCAACAGCGTCCGGATCGCGGGGAACGATTGAGTGCCACACGCCGACGAGTGTGCTGTTGCGCCAGGGAACGAGGAACAGATGACGGCTGTTCCGGGCCAACAACGCATCGGAGTCCTTGACCTGTCCCTGTACGGCCAACGCCATAGGCGTCGCAAATCTCCGCTTCACCATGAAGCAGGCGTCACGAGAGTACGTTCCCGGTTGACCGTAACCGGGTGGTAACAAACCCTCGGCCCATGGACCCGCCGCGTTGATGACCAGGCGCGCCCGAATGTCGAACTCATCACCGGTTAATTTATCGATGGCCTGCACGCCGGTCACGCGTGAGCCTTCGGTCAACAGCTTGGCTGCTTCAACATAGTTGCCGATGGCTGAGCCCTGGGCTGCAGCGGCACCCACGAACGCGAGTACGAGACGCGGCGGGCTGTACATCTGCCCATCTTCAAACGCGGCAGCGCCCGTGAGGCTTTCGCTGCCGATGTCAGGAAACAATTCCAGCGTTTCGCTTCTGCTCAGGAAGCGCGTTCCCCGCACGCGCCGTGCGGGATCGACAACATGGCGGTTTACATCCGCGCTCAAAGCGTCATACAGCAACATGCCTGTGCCGAGAAACCAACGGCTGCTCTTACCCATGCCGTAGGTAGGAATTACGAAGGGCAGTGGAGAAACCAGATGCGGAGCGATGCGCAGCATCACCGCGCGCTCAAAACACGATGAGCGCAAACGGCGGACATCTCCATGTTGAACATATCGGATGCCTCCATGCACCACCTTGAAGCAGTGGGCGGAGGCACCCGCGGAGAAATCTTCACGTTCGATCAACGCGGTGTTGAAACCGCGCAACGCAGCCTCGCGCGCGGTGGCAGCACCGGAAGCGCCGCCGCCTACAACGAGTACATCGAACAATTCGTTACTGAGCCGACGCAGATCGCGGCCGATGCTATGTGTCTGTTCCACCAGTCAATCATAGCCAAAATCCGTCCCAGCCGTGCGGCCGGGCACGCACATTGCTGCGTTGGGGCGGGTCTGCTATCCGACATAAGGACCTGTGCGCAATGACTGGAGCCACCACCCCATCCACGTTGGGGGCGACGATCGCGCCGCGCCGCTTCATCGATGTCTACCGGACTGCCAAGGTTGTCATCGGCAACCGGATGCGCAAGTTCGACGTTCCGAGCGAACCACCCTTTGACGACGCAAGCGCGCGGTATTTTCGTGACCAACTGGCGAGGGCCCGCAACTACCTGGAATACGGTAGTGGCGGCTCAACGGTGCTCGCCAACCAGTTGGTGACCAACCTGGTGAGTGTCGACAGTGACGCGAGCTTTCTGGCGGATGTCCGCCGCACGCTGTCCCGGCACGATCGTCGTGCCATGGCGAAGCTCATTCACGTCAACATCGGAATGACGGTTGACTGGGGTTTTCCTGTGTTCCAGAAGCCCACCCGGAGGCGTGTGCGCCGCTGGGAGGAGTATGCCAAGGCTCCATGGCGGTACTTCAGGACAATCGGGCAACAGCCAGACCTGGTGCTCGTGGACGGGCGGTTCCGGGTGGCCTGCGTGCTGGAGAGCCTGCTCAGCCTGTCACCGCTCAGCGAGACGAAGATTCTGCTGGATGACTATGTCGACCGGCCGGAATACGCCGTGGTCGAGGATTATGCCGATGTGAAGATCGTGGGACGCATGGCGGTCCTGCATCCGCGCCGGCTGGTGGATCGAATCAGCGTTCGCCGCCTCGTAAGGCAATACTGCGCCGATCCGCGTTGAGCGGATCGGCGCAGGTGACAACTAGCGCTGTTTGAACTCTTCAGGCGTCAGCTGGTGGCGGGCCAACAGCTTGTAGAAGTCCGTGCGGTTGCGTTTGGCCAGGCGCGCGGCCTGACTCACGTTGCCGCCGGTGATCTGCAGGATCTGCGACAGGTAGCTGCGGGTGAACTCGTCGCGGGCCTCGTCGAACGAGGGCAGGCGGCCTGGGCCACCACCAAGTGACTGTTGCACCAACTCAACCGGAATGATCGGCGTCTGTGACAGCGCGACGTTCTGGCGAACGACGTTCTGCAACTGACGGATGTTGCCCGGCCAGTCAGCGGTGGCGAGCAGCTCGACCGCTTCCGGTGCATAGATCTTGCGAACGCCGCTCTCCTTCGCAATCTGTGCGAGGAAGTGCGCCACGAGCAGCGGAATATCCTCGCGCCGGCGGTTCAGGGCCGGCATCTCGATGTGCACCACGTTCAGGCGGTAGTACAGGTCCTCGCGGAACTGACCGGCCGTCATGAGGTTCTGCAGATCGCGGTGAGTCGCCGAGATCACGCGCACATTGACGGGTATTGCATCGGTGCTGCCCACCGGGCGAATCACGTTCTCCTGCAACACGCGCAGCAGCTTGACCTGCAGGCGCATCGGCATGTCGCCGATCTCATCCAACATGAGGGTGCCGCCGTCGGCCGCCATGAAGAGCCCGCGGTGGGCGCGGGTGGCGCCCGTGAAGGAGCCTTTCTCGTGGCCGAACAATTCGGATTCCAACAGGTTCTCGGCCATCGCGCTGCAGTTGATGGCGACGAACGGCTTGTTCTTGCGCGGGCTCGCGTGGTGGATGGCGCGTGCGAGGAGCTCTTTGCCCGTGCCGCTCTCACCGGTAATCAACACGCGGGCGTCGGTCCCGGCCACCATGTGGGCCTGGGCGAGCTTTTCCTCCATGACGGAGCTGCGCGTGACGATCTCGGCGCGCCAGTCTTCGTCGGAGGCACCGAAACCGGAAATCCGCAGGGCTTTCTGCACCTGGTCCAGCAGCTCCTGCTTGTCGACCGGCTTTGTCAGGAAGCCGAAGGCACCCATCTGGGTCGCCTGCACTGCATCAGGAATCGTGCCGTGGGCAGTGAGAATGATGACCTTCAGGCCCGGCCAACGGTTCTGCAGCTCCTTGAGCAGCCCGATACCGTCCATGTGGTCCATGCGCAGATCCGTGATCACCAGGTCCGGCCGGAACCGGCTGGCGGCGGCCAAGGCCTGGACGCCGCTTTCCACGGCTTCCACATCATAACTTTCCGCGCGCAGGCGAATGGTCAACAGGCGCAGCAGGCCCGGATCGTCATCCACCACCAGGATGCGAGCTTTGCGTTTTCCTGTTTGATTCAAGTGCCGGGTCCTCAACTGCTCGGGTTGCAACAGCGTCGCGGGAATGGTCACGGTTGGCGTCCTTCGTTACTCGGTTTGCGCTCGTTCAAAGAGCGCTCGATGTTGGCTATGGCATCCAGCTTGGCTCGTGCCTCTTCGAGCTCCTTGCGCAACCGGGCATTCTCATCTGTCTCCAACTGCAGACGGCGATTGACGGTGCTCAGGCGCTCGCGATCGGCGCGAACGGCGTCCCCCTGCAGCCTGCGATTTTCTGCTTCCAACGTCAAATGGTCGTCAATTTGCTGCAGTTCCAGGAAAGCAAGGGCGCGTTCCCCAGAAAGCAACATTTCCGGGTTGGCCATGAGCTCGCGCAACAGACGTTGGGCCCGGGGAAGGTCGGTTGCAGGGTGTCCGGGGTTCGCCAGTACCAGTGCAAAGCGCAATTGGCGGCTCGGAGTGGGCGCCGTCTCGTAATCACGCTGCGTGGCGGCCGTGATTTCGGCCTGTTCGGCCGGCGGCGCCTGCACGAGTTTCTGCAACAGCTGCAGGTCTTCTGTCAAAACTGCGACGGAGGCCGCATTTTTGTCCACCACGGGCGGCGGCGGCCGCGGCTGTTCGCGCGCGCCGAAGTCGTTGGCACAGGCAGTCAGCAGCACGCTCAACACGGCGCCCGCCAGGGTTCTCGCGATGTTATGCGGCATGCGCGCGTTCTTTGGCTTCAATGTTGTTGACGGGACGGCTCGGCATGCGGATGCGGAAGTGGGCGCCTGGAAATTCGCCATCGATGATCTGCACGGTGCCGCCGTGCGCGGAGACGAATTCGAGCACTACGGACAGCCCGATGCCGGTGCCCTTGACCGCCGAGCTCTTGGACGCCCGGCCGGTGTAGAACGCTTCAAACACGTGGGCGCGATCCTCGGGCGGAATCCCCGGGCCGCTGTCGGCGACATCCAGCTCGAGCATCTCGGCCGCGGTCCGCGCACGCAGGTGGATAGTACCTCCCTTGGGCGAGTACTTCACGGCGTTGGAGACCAGGTTCTCGAGGATCAGGCGAACCTTGCTCCGATCCGCGATGAGCGTCACATCTTCGATGCGCACATCGAGGCGCACGCGCTGGGACAACAGCGTCAGCTGCTGATTTTCCAGCACTTGCTTGACAACGGGGCGCAGCCTGAACTGGGTGGCCTCGAGACCCACGCTCGAGGTCTGCCAGGCGCTGAAGGACAACAGGTTTTCGATCATGCGTTGCAGTTTGATTCCGTTCTCGCGCAGGATTCCCGCCACTTCCCGCTGATTGGAGTCCAGCTCGCCGACGGCGCCATCCATGAGCAGCTCGGTGCCCTCGCGGATGTTGGCAAGCGGTGTCTTCAACTCGTGCGACATGTGGCGCAGGAAGCGGTTGCGCTCGTGTGCCAGGTCCAGCAGTCGCTGGCGCAGCCATTCCAACTGCCCGCCGAGTTTTTCCAGATCGTGCGGTCCCGCGACCACGATCTGGTTGGAGAAAGTGCCTTCACCGAGCTCGTTGATGGCGCGGTCGAGCTGGCGCAGCGGCCGGCCGACGGCCACTGTCAACACGATGATCGCGACGATCGTGAGCGGCACCAGGAGTCCCGCCTGCCACACGAGGCGGCGGCGGGCCTGTTGGGTCTGGGCTTCGAGAGCCGCGACCTCCGTATCGATCTGAGCGTTGCTCTGTTCCGCCACCTTGTCGGCCAGCGCACCCAATTCGGTGAAGCGGCGCGACATGCCCGAGGCGTTGGCGGTTGCTTTCCCTGCCTGCATGGACAGCACAGACTGGCCGATGTTCCGTTGCAGCTCGCCGAGCTCGCCGAGCGTCTTTCTCGAGGTGGCCGACTGGCTGCGGTGCTCGAGTTGGATCCGGGTGGCCGTGAGCCGGCCGTCCTGGCGGCGATACAGCTCCAGCAGGTTGGAGTCATTGAGCACGTCGTACAGGCGTGCGGTGCGCTCCAACGAGGAGATCTCGCTGAACAGCTCCTGGCTGGCGCGCGCCGCAGTGACACCCTCGACGACGATCTTCTGGCCGGTGTCAGCCAGCTGGCGGATTTGCAGCGCTGCGGTGAGCACGGCGACGAGCAACGGCACGGCGATCAGCGCCAGGCCGAGTAGCATCAATCCGCTCAATGACTTGGGTCGTGCCCATTGCATGGCACATTCTAGCCGTAAGGCGCCGGCCGATGTGTCCTCACCACGGCTCGCGGGCGAGCCGCTGCTCCCAGGCCAGTGCAGTCTTCACGATGGTGTCGAGGTTATCGAGCTTCGGACGCCAGCCCAGCACGGAGCGGATCTGGTCGGCGCGGGCGATCAGCATCGGAGGGTCGCCCGGTCGACGGGACTCCTCACGGATCGTCAGAGGGCGGCCGGCCACCCGTTCGACGCTCTGAAGCACTTCTCTGACGCTATATCCACGACCATAGCCGACGTTCAGTACCTGGGGAGCGCCTCCCTGGCGCAGGTAGGCGAGGGCGTCGAGGTGAGCTGTGGCAAGGTCCTCGACGTGGATGTAGTCGCGGACCCCGGTGCCGTCCTCGGTCTCGAAGTCGGTACCGTAGATGGAAACGTGAGGCCGCTTGCCGACCATGGCCTCGCAGGCAACCTTCACCAGCAGGGTCGCTTTCGCCGTGGCCTGGCCGATCCGGCCGCTGGTATCCGAGCCCGCCACGTTGAAGTACCGCAGGGCAACATATCGCAGGGGAGAGGATGCGGCGACGTCACGGAGCATCCACTCGGACATGAGCTTGGACGTTCCGTAGGCGTTGATGGGCGCCGTAGGTGAGGTCTCCGCGGCAATCCCTTCGCTCGGCATGCCGTAAACGGCGGCAGTCGAGGAGAAGACGAAGTTCTTCACCCCGGTCTCTACACAGCACTGCAGGAGGTTGCGCGTCGAGCAGGTATTGTTGCCGTAGTACTTCAGCGGGTTGGAGACCGACTCGGGAACGATCGTGTGCGCTGCGAAATGCAGGACAGTGTCAACACCGTGGGTGCGCAGGACTTCCATTACGAAGTCGCGATCGCCGACTTTGCCAACGACGAGCGGGGTATCGAGCACAGCTTGCCGGAAGCCCGTGGACAGATCGTCCAACACCACTACCTGCTCACCTCTGGCTTTGAGCTGCAGTACGGTGTGGCTTCCGATATAACCGGCGCCGCCGGTGACCAGGATTGACGAGCGACTCATGCGCGAGCGGCTCCTTTGTGTGACTTTAGTGAAGTAATGATAAACAAAAGCGATTTGTCAGATGTGAAGCCCTTCACCGGGCTGTCGCCCGAAGTCGTGCTGGATGCAGCCGCATCAGTCGGCCTCGATGTCGATGGACGCCTGTTCGCGCTCAACAGCTACGAGAACCGGGTGTATCAACTAGGCAGTGCGGGCGGCAACCTCGTGCTGAAATTCTATCGTCCGCAGCGCTGGACGGATGACCAGATCGCCGAAGAGCATCAGTTTACCGCGGAAATGGCGGCCGCTGAGCTGCCGGTGGCGGCCCCGGTGCAGGTCGGCGGCAAAACACTGTTCGAGTTCAATGAGTTTCGCTTCGCAGCGTTTCCCTGGATGCGCGGTCGCGCGCCGGAGCTGGATGCCACGGATGCCCGGCAGCTGCTCGGGCGTAGCCTTGCGCGCGTCCATCAGATCGGTGCACTGCGGCCGTTCCAGACCCGGCCCCGAATCGGCTTGCAGCGCTTAGGTGTAGATGCCTGCAACCAGGTGTTGGCGGGCACTCTGTTGCCCGAGGTGCTGCGCGATCGTTATGTCGATACGAGCGAAGCCCTTTTGGGACGGGTTGAGGCGGCCTTTGAGCAGGCGGCTCCACTGCGGGAAATCCGGCTCCATGGGGACTGTCACCTGGGCAACCTGTTGTGGAACGAGCAGGGGCCGGCCTTTGTCGACCTGGACGATTGTGCCACCGGGCCGCGCATCCAGGACCTGTGGATGCTGTTGGCGGGCTCCCGTTCGGATCAGCGCCGCCAATGGGGCGAGCTGTTGGAGGGGTACACCCAGTTCGCTGATTTCGATTTTCGCGAGGTGGCGCTGATCGAGCCGTTGCGCACGCTGCGCATGCTTCACCACGCCGCCTGGGTGTCGCATCGTTGGCAGGACCCGGCTTTTCCCCGGGCATTTCCCTGGTTTGGCGAGCATCGCTACTGGGAGGGTTATGTCGGGGACCTGCGCGAACAGCTGGAAGCACTGGATGATCCCCCGTTAGGCAATTGAGCAGCCCGCCTGGGCGGCCCCCCCAAAACCACGCTTTTGGGTGGCGTCGTAGGACCCGGGCTCCGCGCGGCCAGTGCCGCGCCCATCACAAAAGAGGCATTCACACGTGCTAAGGGCGCCTCAGACGCGGTACATTGCGCCAATCTGCGGCGCAGGGGCTGCTCTAACTAATGCTCGGAACTTCTCGAAAACTCGGGCCTTTTCTGTTGGCGGCCATGGTCGCCGGCTGCTTGGCCGCGGCTGGATGCGGTTCCGGCGGCCAGCAGGGCCAATCCGGTACGTCCGCGAGCGGCAAGTCTCACAAGTCCAGGAAGTCCGACGGACCGTCCAAACCGGGCGAGGAAGCCATCGGCGACATGGTCGCCGCGGTCAGCGCCTCCAAGGGGCCGCCGGTGGAGCTCAAATTCGCCTTGCCGGTGCGGCCCGAGGTCGGGCAGGTCACCGATATCGATATTGCGCTGGTGACCAGCCAGCCGGTTCCCGAGAGTGTCTCGATTTCGTTTCAGGTTGTTGACGGCCTCGAGATCGTCGAAGGTTCGCAGATGGAGCGGATCGACAAGCCGGCCTTGGGCACCCCCATTCGCCACGTGGTCAAGGTACTTCCCAAGCGCGACGGCATCTTCGCGATCACCGCGGTGGTGTCCTTCACCGTCTCGAGCCAGGAAACGAATCGCACGTTTGCCATTCCAGTCATTGCGGGCCAGGGACTGCCTGATCAGGTAGCGAAAGGAACGTGAAGCCGGACCGGCTCTCAGGGGATTCGACGCTCATTGTCGGCGCCGAGAGCGCAACGACGACGGTCGTTCGCGCCGACAACGCGTTCTGCGCCGAAGACAGCCCCGAGTTGCATCATCAACTGCGCGCGCAGTTGAAAGAGCTGCGCCTGCGCAATCCGCTGGCTGCGACTCCGGACCTCGCGATGCTGCTGCGCATGGTCAGCGCCCACTACGAAGCAATCGATGAAGAGCGCCGCGGGATCGTTCAATCCATGCGGCTCATGGCGGATGAGGCACGGGCCATGGCCCACGAGGCTCGTGAGCAGAGCTCCGAGCACCTGCAGGTCATTCTCGATCACATCAAGGACGTCGTCATCACTGTCGATGAGGACGGCGTCATCCAGACATTCAACCCAACAGGGGAGCGCGTGTTCGGGCACGCGGAGGCCGAGGTGGTCGGTCAGCGCATCGATCTGCTGATCCCGAAGATCGCCACCCACGAAACCATCACCCAGGCGTTGTACCGGCTGGCCGCCAGCACCGGCGACACGGCGATTGACCTCGCCTCGCGCGAGTCCTGGGGGCAGCGCAAGGACGGCGAGTTTTTTCCGGCGGAGATTGCTGTCAGCAAGGCTGGGCTGTCACGACGGGAAGTGTTTGTATTGTGCCTGCGTGACATCACGGACCGGCGCGAGTCTGAACAGGCGATGCGAGAGAGCGAGGCGCGTTATCGCCTTCTCGTGAATCACGCGCCTGAAGCGATTGTTGTTTACGACGTCGATGCTGAACGATATGTCGACGTTAACGAGAATGCTGAGCGTTTTTTCGGCCTGGATCGCGCACGGCTGTTGCAGGTGGGACCGGTCGACCTCAGCCCGCCGTTGCAACCCGATGGCACGCCTTCGGTTGAGCGAGCGCGCGAGCACGTTCAACGCGCGTTGGACGGCGAACCCCAGGTGCATGAATGGATGCACCGGGACTCCTTCGGCAAGGATCTGATCTGCGAAGTGCGCCTGGTGCGCATGCCGAGCGGCAGCCACAGGTTGGTCCGCGGCAGCATTGCCGACATCTCCGACCGCAAGCGCATGGAACGGGTGGCGGCCGCCGAGCGCCAGGTGTTCGAGCAGCTGACGAGCAATGCCTCGCTCGAGGAAGTGCTCGCCTCGATCGCCCGGCTGATCGAATCGGTCGGCATCGGCACCGTCTGCTCCGTCAGCATGCTGGCAGATGACGGCGCGGCATTTTCCGCCATGGTCGCGCCCCGCCTGCCGGAGAAGTTGCGGGCCGTGCTGGAGCGGTCGGCGATCGACATTCGCAACGGGTCCTGCGCCGCCGCTGTGTATCTGGGGCGTCAGGTCCTGGTCGCAGACGTTGGCAAGGATCCCTTCTGGGAACAGCGGCGCGAGGCCGCCCTGGAATCGAGATTGCGCGCGGCGTGGTCGACGCCTCTGAAATCCTCGAGCGGCAAGCTGCTCGGATCGCTCGGCGTGTATCGCCGTGAGCCGGGGCTGCCGACCTATCGCGAGTCCGAAATCATTGCGCACGCGGCGCAACTCGCAGGAATCGCCATTCAACGCCGCCTGGCGGAGAAGGCGTTGCGTGACAGTGAGGCCAAGTTCCGCGGCCTGTTTGAAAGCATTGCGGAAGGCGTATATCAAAGCGCCTGGGACGGGCGACTGCTGTCGGTCAACCCCGCGTTTGTCTCCATCATGGGCTACGGCAGCGCTGAGGAACTCTACGCACTGCCGAGCGTTGCCATGCTCTATTGGAATCCCGCCGATCGCGCGGAATTCGCACGCCAGGTGGAGGCCGAGGGTGAGATTCGCAACGCCGAGTTCAGGATGCGCAGACGGGATGGCCAACAGGTCGTGATCCTCGAAAACGCACGCGCAGTACGCGACGCCGGGAACAAGATCATTGGATATGAGGGTACGATTGCCGACATCACCGAGCGCAAGCGCGCCGAGCAGGCCGTCTTCGCCGAGAAGGAGCGCGCTCAAGTGACGCTGCAGTCGATTGGCGATGCAGTGATCAGCACGGATGCGGACGGTCGCATCGAGTACATCAATCCGGTTGCCGAGACCCTCACTGCCTGGAGCCTCGACGAGGCTCGTGGCCGGCCCATCGGCGATGTGCTGAATCTCGTCAACGAGATCACGCGCGAGCCGATCGAAAATCCGCTCATGTGTGCGCTGGGACGGGGTGAGGCCGGTGTGCCCGCCGACCACTCTGTGCTCATCACACGATCCGGCCAAGAGGTGGCCATTCAGGAATCGGCGGCCCCCATCTGCGATCGGCAGGGGCGGGTCATCGGTGCGGTCATCGTATTCCACGATGTGACCAAGGAGCGCCGCCTCAAGCGCGCGCTGTCCTACCAGGCCAGCCACGATGCGCTGACCGGTTTGATCAATCGCCGCGAATTCGACAATCGCCTCCACGCAGCCGTGCAGTCGGCACAACGCGGGGAGGGTGCGAATGCGCTGCTTTATATCGACCTCGACAACTTCAAGGTCGTCAATGACACCTGCGGACACCAGGCCGGCGACCGCCTGCTGCGCGATGTGACAGGTCTGCTCCAGACGCGCGTTCGTGCTTCTGACACGATTGCGCGCCTCGGTGGTGATGAATTCGGCGTGCTGTTGGAAGACTGCACGCTGGAGCAGGCAACGCGAATCGCTGAAGGCGTCCGCCAGGCCATCCGCGATTACCGCTTCATGTGGGGCGCCAGCACTCTGTCAGTGGGCGCGAGCGTGGGTGTCGTGCAGATCAAGCCGGACACGCCGAACGTGGCCAGCATCATGAGTGCGGCCGACATTGCCTGTTATGCCGCCAAGGACGAAGGCCGCAATCGCATTCACGTTTACGAGCAGGAAGGGGTGTCGCACCGGCATCGCGAGATGCATTGGGTCTCCCGTGTGACCCGCGCAGTCGAGGAGAATCGCCTCGAGCTCTACTTCCAACCGATCGTGCCCACCGCCGTGATGGACCGGAACGCGCCGAAGCAGCCGCACTTCCACGAGCTGACGGTACGGTTGCGCGACGATGACGGTCAGCTGGTTCCGCCGAGCGAGTTCATCCCTGCAGCGGAACGCTATAACGTAATGTCGATCATTGATCGGTGGGTGGTGAGCCGGGCGGTCGCGCTCCTAAAGGAGCGTCATGAGCGCGGGGCGCCGCTGCCGTTACTCGCTGTGAACCTCTCGGGTACTTCGCTGAACGAGCAGTCGTTCGCTGAATTCGTGCTGCAGAATGTGGGAGAGTCACCGGTAGCGAAGGCACTGTGCTTCGAGATCACGGAGACGGCGGCCGTGACGAATCTGTCCAATGCCACGTACTTCATGCGCGAGCTCAAGGGCCGCGGCTGCAAATTCTCGCTGGACGATTTCGGCACGGGGCTGTCATCGTTCATGTACCTGAAGACATTGCCTGTGGATTACCTGAAGATCGACGGACAATTCATCAGCCACATCGCGGAAGACCCTGTGGACCGCAGCATGGTCGAAGCGATCAGCAAGGTGGGCCGGGCATTGGGGATCTCGACGGTGGCCGAGTGCGTCGAGTCGGAAGCCGTGCTCGATGAGTTGCAACGGATTGGCGTGGATTTCGCACAAGGATTTTTTGTCGCTGCACCGTTACCGATCGCGCAATTGACTGCTTAAACCGCTTTTAGAGGGGGCGTTTGTCGTGAGCAGCTCAGAGCCGCCTTTCACGGTTGGCGTCGAAGAAGAATACCTGCTCGTCGACCTGGAAAGTCGCGACGTGGATGAAAATCCGCCGTCGACCTTGCTTCAGGTTTGTACCGAGCGCAGCAACGGTCACATCAACCCCGAGTTCCTGCGATCGCAGCTCGAGGTCAGCACCCGGGTCTGTCACTCCATCGCGGAAGTGCGTACCGAGCTGACCCGGCTGCGCAAGATCATTGTAGAGGTGGCGAGCGGCTACGGACTCGCGCCGGTGGCCGCCTCAACCCATCCATTCGCGCGCTCGACGCGCCAGATGCCGACGGAGAAGAAGGAGTTCTTCGCGCTGGCGCGCGAGATGCAGGCGGCCGCGCGGCGCATGATGGTTTGCGGCATGCACGTTCACATCGGTATCGACGACGATGACCTGCGCGTCGATCTCATGAACCAGTTGTCCTACTTCGTGCCGCACCTGGTCGCGTTGTCCTGCTCGTCTCCGTTCTGGGAAGGTGAGCTCACCGGGCTCATGTCGTTCCGCCTGAATGCCTTCAGCTCATTGCCGCGCACCGGCCTGCCGGAGCGGTTTGCGAGCTACAGCGAGTTGCGGCGGCACCTCGACATGTTGATCCGCAACGGCGTGATCGAGAACACCACCAAGATGTGGTGGGATGTCAGGCCGAACCCCCGCTATCCGACGGTGGAAGTGCGGGTGATGGATTGCTGCACCAGCATCGACGATTCGATGTGCCTGGCCGCGCTGGTCGTGTGCCTGACCCGCATGTTGTATCGGCTGCGGCGCAGCAACCAGAGCTGGCGCTGGTACAAGAACGTGTTGATTGCCGAGAACCGCTGGCGCGCCATGCGCTACAGCTTCGATGAACAGCTCCTCGACCTCGCTCGCGGCGAGCTGGTGCCGTTTTCCACCATGGTCGAAGAGTTGATTGCGCTGGTTCGGGAAGACGCCGAGGCGCTGGGTTGTCTGCGCGAAGTTGAATACGCTCGCACCATACTCGAGCGGGGTACGAGCGCTCACCGGCAGATCAGAACCTACAACGCGGCCCGCGAAGCCGGGGCCAGCGAGCGCGAGGCGCTGCTGGCCGTGGTTGACTTCCTGACCCGGGAAACGGCTCGCGCGCCCACGCCCGAGATTGCCCCGCAGCTCGATCTCGTCCAGCGCTGATTAATACGAGCCGCGTTCGCAGGCTCCTACGTGCCCTGCTGAATCCAGGGCACTTTCGCGAAGAATTCGCGTTCCTGGCCCCGAGGATCGTCTGCCAGCTGCGACTCTGTGTTGAAGAGCATCGTCTGCCGGCGAGGTAACTGGTAGGGCTCCCAGGTCGGAATCGACTCGTTGTTCGGGTCGCCGGTCCTGGCGAACGCAATGAACGTCTCGCTGACCTGGTCCGCCACCTTCTGAGCCTCCGCGGAGTTGCCCGTCAACGAGCCTGTCGCGTTGATGTTGTCGAAGGCGAGGGGGATGTCCAGCGTATGAGGCGCGCCCCATTTTCCGCCGTCAATCGGCGTTTTCCAGTCGAGCTCGTACGAGTAGGCCGGTGCTCCCTGGGCAGCGCGTGCTTCAACTTCGATGATGGCCCCACGCCATGAGCGAGCCGCGGTGGTCGCGGAGAAGAATACGTCGCTCGGGGAGTATTGGGGGTACCACTTCCGATACGCGGTAACGACTGTCTCGGGAATCAGATCCACGCGCATGTTGGATGCCAACTTGTCGGGGAGCTGTTCCCACGTGAGGGAGAAGTCCTTGGGATCGGAGCCACCGATCAGCAGGCGGGTCTCATCGTGCGTATTGCCGATGATCATCGGGATGTGCTTCGAGATAGCGGGCGCATCAGGATAGAACGGGTGCTGCAGCAGCGTCCGCTCATCCAACACCGGGCCGAAATACAGGCCGCCCTTGCCGATCACCGGGTCCGTCGCGGACATGGCTTCGATGATCTTTTCCGTCGGCAGTGAGGCGATTTCACTGACAGGGCGCTTCAGGGCATCGAGGAACGCGCGGGCGCGAAGTGTTGCATTGAGCGGGCCCGAGGCTGTCACCTGCTGGCCACTCATGGTGACGGCGCGGTGGAAGAGGTTGCGGGCGACGGGCATGCCCATGAGCGTCGCGATCTTCGCGCCGCCGCCGGACTGGCCGAACAGCAATACCCGGTCCGGGTCACCGCCAAATTCCTGGATGTTGTCGCGGACCCACTGCAACGCCAGCACCAGATCCAACATGCCCGCATTGCCGGAATCGGCGAACTGCCCGGCGGTCAGGCGGGGAAGGTACAGGTACCCGAAGCTGTTCAGGCGATGATTGACCGTGACGACGACCACGTCGCCGCGCTTGCAGAGTCGCGTGCCATCGTAAAGAGGGCTCGAGCCGGAGCCATGGGAGTAGGCGCCGCCGTGTATGTAGAACATAACGGGACGTTTGGCACCGTCGCGCATTCCGGGCGTCCAGACGTTGAGGAACAGGCAGTCTTCGCTCGTGGGTTCGGTCTCTTTGCCGCTCTGGGGTGAAGCCGCACCGTATCGAGTGGCATCGAGCGGCTTCTTCCACGGCTCCGGCGCACGGGGAGGCATGAATCTACGAGGCCCCGTGTCCGCTCCATACCGAATGCCCTTGAACGAGTGGATACCGTCCTGGACGGCGCCACGCACCTTGCCGTGCACGGTGGTGGCGAGGGTCGAGTGCGTCTTGTCCGCGCTCCAGGCGACTGAAGAAAGGCTCGCCATGGCGGCTGCGCCCAGGACTGCCTCGCGGCGGGATACCGTTCCACTCATTCCATGACTCCAAAGACTGAGACAAAGGGCGCATCATAAGAGCGCAATGCAGCAAATGGGGTGACGACTTGACAGCTACGCCCTTGCCGGGGAAAGGTAGCGCTACCAAAATCGCCGTTTTTGCGGGCAGGGGCGGGCCGGAATGATAGTCTGCCGCCGGACCGTGGAGCGGTCTCACAGTGAGGGGGTTCGAGTCGATGAACGTTGGAAAAGAATCTGAGACCAATACGTCACTCATTATCGGGCTGACGTTCGTGGCCACGCTCGGAGGACTGCTGTTCGGCTACGACACGGCCGTGATTTCGGGTGCCGTCACCTCGATCGATGCCTATTTCATCAATCCGCTGGGTTTGGAGGAAACGGCGCGCAACAGCCTGTCGGGCTGGACGATCGGCAGCGCGCTGATCGGTTGCATGATCGGCGCCCTGATCGCCGGCTGGATCTCGACGGTCATGGGCCGCAAGGGCGGCCTGATTTTGTCCGGGCTGCTGTTCCTGTTGGGCTCAATCGGCTCCGCCTGGCCCGAATTAGGCTTCGGCGCCATTGGCCAGATGGGACCCAAGGCCCTGAATCAGTTTGTCTTCTATCGCATCCTGGGGGGCGTGGGCGTGGGCATAGCCTCGATGCTCTCGCCGCTCTACATTGCCGAGATCTCACCGAGCGCGATCCGCGGCAGACTGGTTTCGTTCAACCAGCTCGCAATCGTCGGCGGTATCCTGCTCGTCTACTGCGTGAACTGGTTCGTCGGCAACCAGGGCGATGATGAGTGGGTCAAGGCCACCGGCTGGCGCTATATGCTGGCCTCGGAAGCCATCCCTTCCGCCCTCCTGCTGGTCCTGCTGATGTTTGTGCCCGACACGCCGCGCTGGCTCGTGCTGCGCGGACGCAGTGATGAAGCGCTCAGCGGCCTGCGGCGGATCATGGGCGAGCACGATGCCCGCGAGATCCTGGCGGAGATTCAAAAGTCCCTGGCGGAAAAGTCCGGCGCGCTGCTGTCGTTCGGCTGGCCGGTGATCATCGTCGGCGTCCTCATTTCCGTGTTCCAACAGTTCGTCGGCATCAATGCGGTGCTGTATTACGCGCCTTTGATGTTTTCCAACATGGGTGCTTCTTCGAACACCGCATTGCTGCAGACCCTCATTGTCGGTGGCGCCAACGTGATCTTTACGGTCGTCGCCATCGTCACGGTCGACAAGTGGGGCCGCAAGCCGCTGCTGATCACCGGCGCGCTGATCATGGCGGCCGCGATGATTGCGCTCGGTTGCCTGTTCAACGCGCACGCGGTGGGCCTGGCGGCGTTGGTCGCCGTAGTGGTCTACATCGCCGGATTCGCGCTTTCATGGGGCCCTGTGGCCTGGGTCATGCTGGCGGAGATGTTCCCCAACTCCATCAAGGGCAAGGCCCTGGGACTCGCGGTGGCGGCCCAATGGATCGCCAACTGGGTGGTGTCCACCTCGTTCAAGGTCATCGACGGCAACTCCGCGTTGAACGCGATGTTCAATCACGGCTTTGCCTATTGGATATACGGCGGCTTCAGCGTCCTTGCGGCGCTGTTTGTGATCCGGTACGTGCCGGAGACCAAGGGTCGCCACCTGGAGGCCATCCAGGATTTGTGGACCAAACCTGAGCCGACGGCGGCCACCGTCGCGAGTCATACCCGTACATGAGCGTTCCTACCCTTTCTCATTACATCAATGGTGAGCGTGTCGCGGCGAAAGCTGTAGCCGCAAGTGAAAATCCATCGGATACGCGCGACATTGTCGCGCGTGTTCCGGACGGCTCCAGCGCGGACATCGACGCCGCCGTGGCAGCCGCTCGCAAGGCGTTTCCCGCCTGGGCGGACAGCTCCCCGGAGGTGCGTTCGGACTTTCTGGACCGCATCGGCACGCTCATCATGGAGCGCCGCGAGCAACTGGGGCGGCTGCTGTCGCGAGAGGAGGGTAAGACTCTTCCCGAAGGCATCGGCGAAGTGGCGCGTGCCGCCCGCATCTTCAAGTATTTCGCCGGCGAAGCCTTGCGGCGTCACGGTCAGAATCTGTCATCGACCCGACCGGGTATCGATGTCACGACCGCGCGCGAAGCGGTGGGTGTGTTTGGACTGATCACGCCCTGGAATTTCCCCATTGCGATACCTGCCTGGAAAACAGCGCCGGCATTGGCATTTGGCAACACGGTTGTGTTGAAGCCCGCGGAACCGACGCCCGCCATGGCAGCGGCGCTGGCCGACATCATTTATGAAGTGGGTGTGCCTGCGGGTGTATTCAACATGGTGTTTGGCGGAGGTGCGACCGGTGGTGCACTCGTCAATCATCCCGGTGTGGATGGCATCTCTTTCACGGGTTCACAGGCGACGGGGGCCAAGGTTGGCATGGGCGCGATGGCGCGCCAGGCCCGTGTGCAGTTGGAAATGGGTGGCAAGAACCCGTTGATCGTCCTCGACGATGCCGATCTCGACCGTGCTGTGATGGTCGCTTTGGACGGCTCGTTTTTCGCGACGGGCCAACGTTGCACGGCTTCCAGCCGGCTGATCGTCACCAACGGGATTCATGACAGGTTTGTCGAAGCGCTGGCGGCGAAGGCGGCCGCGCTGAAGGTCGGCGACGCGCTCGAGTCGGGCTCGCAGATGGGTCCGATCGTCAACCGGGTGCAGATGGAGAAGACACTCTCGTATCTCGACATTGCGTCGAAGGAGGGTGGGCGGATCGTGACCGGTGGGAAGCAGCTCGATCTCGGTAAGCCGGGTTGGTATGTGAGTCCCGCGGTGATTGCCGACACTGCGCAGACCATGCGGGTGAATCGCGAGGAAATCTTCGGGCCGGTGGCCAGCACGGTGCGCGTGAAGGACTACGACGAGGCGCTGCAGGTTGCGAACAGCGGCGAGTTCGGATTGTCAGCGGGAATCGTGACGACGTCCCTGAAATATGCACGTCACTTTCAGCACAACATTCGTGCGGGAATGGTGATGGTCAATCTGCCCACCGCGGGTGTTGACTATCATGTCCCGTTCGGCGGCACCCGGCGCTCGAGCTATGGCGCCCGCGAACAGGGGTTTGCGGCTGTTGAGTTCTACACACAGGTGAAAACTGCCTACGTATGGGGATGAATGAGGTCTCGCTGGCTTGCAAAGTGGGCGCCGAGCTAGGCGAGGGGCCTGTCTGGGTCGAGCCGGATGCCGCGCTGTGGTTTGTCGATATCAAGGGTCCGCGGGTCCATCGCTTCGATCCGGGCTCAGGTGAGCGGCGCTCCTGGGAGGCACCGGCTCAGTGCGGATTTGTCCTGCCCATCCGGCGCTCGCCCCTGCAGTTTCTGGCGGGCTTGAAAACCGGCCTGCACGAGTTTGATCCGCGTAGTGGTGAGTTCACCCTGTTTGCCCCGGTCGAGCCGCATTTGCCTGATAATCGTCTGAATGACGGCGCTGTCAGCCCGGACGGCACGCTGTATTTCGGCTCGATGGATGATTTCTGTGAGCGTCCCACCGGTTCGTTGTACCGGCTGAGCGCGGGTGGCCGGTGCGTGCCGCTCGACAGCGGGTACGTGGTCAGCAACGGCCCGGCATTTTCGCCCGATGCCCGGACGTTCTATCACACGGACACCGTGCAAGGACGTGTGTACGCGTTTGATCGTGATGCATCCGGTGCGCTGACCAACCGCCGTTTGTTCGCTGCCATCGAGAAAGAAGGCGGCGTTCCGGATGGCACAGCGGTCGACTCCGAAGGTTGCGTGTGGATTGCAATGTGGGGCGGATGGGGCGTCCGACGCTACTCACCTGCTGGCGAGTTGCTGTCACAAATCCGTCTTCCCTGTGCCAACGTCACCAAGGTTGCATTCGGCGGCCCTGATTATTCCGATGTTTTTGTTACCACGGCCTGGGTCGGGCTGTCGCCCACCCAACGCGCCGAGCAGCCGCTGGCAGGCGACTTATTCTGCTTTGAGTCGGCCGTCCCGGGTCTGAAGTCAACCGAATTACGTTTGTAATCGTCGGAATGCGGGGACTGCCCCGGGTTGCCCTGTACAAACCAACACTACAGCGACTCGAGCGGTAGGTGTAACTTCAGCGGTTCTGGCTTCGTTTCCGTGTGGAATCGTTGATCCGGCGGTAGCCTATGTCGATGGCCTGGAGCATCGCGGTGGCGGCTGCCTGCTCATCGCGTGCCTCGATGGCATCCACAATGGCTGCGTGAGTGTTCACGGTTTTCTCGTGATCGCTCCAGTCATCCACGGGCGAGCTCTGAGAAAAAGAGGCGACCAGCGCTGCCTCGATGACTCCGGCCATGGAGCGCATCAATGGATTCCCGGAAGCAGCGCCAATCGTCAGGTGAAAGTCCAGGTCTGCTTCCGCGAAGCTCTGACGCGTATGGTCCGAACGCCCCATCAATGCAACGGTATCGCGCAACGTGACGATGTCAGCGTCAGTGCGCCGCCGCGCCGCGAGTCCGGCCGCAACGGGCTCGATCGCACGGCGGACTTCCGTCAGTCTGAGCCGGAATTCGTCATCGAGGCCCATTCTGACTCTCCAGGCCAGCACGTCCGCGTCGAAGTAGTTCCAGTTTCCGGGATCGAGGACGCGCGTGCCGATACGGGTCTTCGATGCGACGAAGCCTTTGGCAGTCAGCGTCTTCATGACTTCGCGCATGACCGTGCGCGAGACCTGGAATCGTTCTATGAGCTCGGGCTCGGGTGGCATGTTCGCGCCCGGACGATGGATCCCCTTGAGGATCTCCGTACCCAGGACCGCGGCAATCTGATCGTGGCTGGACATCGCTCGTTCAACGGCGAGCCGGCTCAGTCGTGGGACATTGCGGGGCATGGGTAATATTATGGTCTGCGTAGGCTCCATGGAAGATCCACGATGACAGACCACGTCTTGGTGTCTCAGACTTCCGGCGTTTGCGAGCTGCGCCTCAATCGACCGGAAAAGCGCAACGCAATCACCCTGGCCATGTACGACGCCTTGTGGGACGCCGTCGTCCGCGCAGAAGCTGATGAAAGTGTTCGCGTTATCCTGTTGAGCGGCGCGGGAGCCAGCTTCACGGCCGGCAACGATCTCGCCGACTTCATGAGCGGACCCCCGATGGGGGAGGAGCACAGCGCCGCGCGCTTTGTCCGCCTGCTTCCGAAGATCCGGAAGGTTCTCATGGCCGCGGTTCACGGCTCGACCGTGGGAATCGGAGTCACGGTGCTGCTGCATTGTGACTTGGTAGTGGCCGCGCGCAGCGCGCGGCTGTCAATGCCATTTGTGAAGTTAGGGCTGGTTCCGGAGGCGGGGAGCTCGTTGCTCCTGCCGCGCCTCATCGGACATCAACGTGCCGCGGAGCTGTTGTTACTGGGTACGCCGCTCGATTCAGCGACGGCGTTCAACATCGGGCTGGTGAATCGTGTAGTCGAAGATGATGTGTTGCATGAAGAGGCGCGGGCACTGGCGCAAACGGTTGCCGAACAACCGGCCGGGGCCCTGCATGCCACCAAACAGTTGCTTCGCAGCGAGACCGGGGTAACGGCCCGGATAGAAGAAGAGCTGCGAGTTTTCCAGGAGCGACTCAGCTCGGCTGAGTTCAAGAGTGCAGCCCAGGCGTTCTTCAACAAAGGCAAGGCTTAGTTTATTGGCGCGGCACTGGCCGCGCGGAGCCCGGGTTCTTGTCTGCCGCCTCGGCGGCCGGATCGAGTGATGGCGCGTAGGCTTGCGCGGCGGGGTCGGCCCCGCAGCCTCGAATCAGAGGAGGCCATTCTCGAAGCTACGGGCAAGCTGCTGTCCAGCGAGGGCTATCTCGGGCTGACGGTCAGCAAGGTGGCGGCCCGCGCGCGCGCCAGCAAATCCACCATCTACCGACGCTGGCCCACCAAGGAGCACCTGGTGATGGCCGCCTTCGACAGGTGGCCGGCGATGGTGCCTCGTGACCGGGGCGATCTGCTGTCAGACCTGCTCGATCTGTATCAACAGTACCTGCGGGTTCACTCTCGAACGCCGGCCGGCGCGATCGTGCCGACGCTCGTAGCTGAACGGGTGAGCAATCCTGAGTTGAGCGTGTTATTCGATTCGTTGATGCGCCGGCGGCTGGATCCCACGCGGGTGATTGTGCGCAGGGCCATCGAACGTGGCGAGCTCCCGGCCGATACGGACCTGGAGCTCGCCGTGGAAGCAGTCACGGCGGCTGCCGTAATGCGCGTCTACTTCCTACCGACGGATCTGAGCGTGAAGGCCATGCGTCGATTATTCGTCGTGCAGTTGCGCGGCCTTCGGGCCCGTGGCTACGACTAGTTTAATTGGCGCGGCACTGGCCGCGCGGAGCCCGGGTTCTTTTCCGCCGCCAAAAAGCGTGGTTTTTGGCGGCTGCCCAGGGGGCTGGAAAAGCGTTATGCCTTTGGACTGTGCGAGGCACACCAACCCTTTGCTGCAACTGCTTTACCCGGGAAAATCTGGCAGGGCGCATAGGCATCGGCCGCCTTGCCCTGGAAGAAGTTGCAGGTAGCGCAATGGGCGCCCGGCTTGTAAGCGGGGAACTTGGTTTTATCGACCTTACTGGCATCCTCGACGTAGCCGAGTGCCTTTGCCGTCGGGTCCGACTCGGCCAGGTGCGGCGTATCGGCCGCCAGCGCTGGACGGACGCCCGCGAGCACGGCTGCGCCCGTTACTCCCGCCAATGCTAGAAAATTGCGGCGGGATTGTTCCGGCCGCCCGTTCTTTGACGATGACATTTGTGGATACTCCCGTGTGAAGCGAACTCACCGGCCTGGGGCTCGCAACTTCCGTGCCCTCGGGCCCCAGCCCAGGCTCGAAGTCTATACTCGCACCCGCGTTGTGCGAATGGAACATCCGCTGCTGTAGCACGGGGCATGGCATTGCTCTGCCGCCATGGCGACGGTATTGTCCAATAGAGCAAAAAAAACGTCGAACGGGGTGAATTCATGTCGGATCGCATCGATGTAGCAGTGCGAGTGGCCGTCACGATGGCCATGTGTGTGTCAGCCGCAACAGGGGTTTATGCAGCGGATGCCGTACCTGCGGGCGACGCGTCGGCTTCGAATGAAGGGATCGCCGAAGTCATTGTCACGTCCCAGCGGCGTGAGGAGAGCTTGAGCAAGGTTCCCATCAGTATCACGGCCATCACCCAGCAGGACATCGATAACAAAGGCATAAAGGACATCACGGACGTCGCGCGCTTTACCCCTGGAATCTCGGTCGATACCACAGGTACCGCCAACATCGCGATCCGCGGAATTGCCTCCTCGGGCGGTTCAGGAACCACCGGTATCTATATCGACGATACCCCGATCCAGATGCGCGGCCTGGCGTTCAACCCCGACGAAGCGTTGCCCAAGGCGTTCGACATCGAGCGCGTGGAGGTTTTGCGTGGACCTCAGGGCACGCTGTTCGGAGCCGGCTCGGAAGGTGGCACGGTTCGTTACATCACGACGCAGCCCAGCCTGACAAAGACAACGGTCTACAGCCGCAACGAGGTGTCATACACCACGCACGGCGATCCGAGCTTCGAGACCGGCATCGCCGCCGGTGGACCGCTGATTGATGGCAAGCTCGGTGTGCGCGCCACCGTCTGGTACCGGCGGGACGGCGGATGGATCGACCGCGTCGATCCGACGGCTCCCGATCCACAGAACGCAGTCGTCGACCGCAATGCGAATCACGCTGATAACGTCATGATCCGGCTGGCCGGGCTGTGGGCCGTGACGGACAACTGGACCGTGACTCCGAGCATCTTCTACCAGAACCGCAACCAGCATGATGTCGGCAACTACTGGCCGCTCTATTCGGATCCGTCGAACGACCGCTACGTCAGCGGCAACCCGACCCAGCGTCCCACACCGGATAAGTTCTATCTGCCGGCTCTGAAGATCCAGGGCGACTTCGGTGCGTTCCAGTTGATTTCCAACACGTCCTACTACCATCGGTCAGAACAGACGGGTTACGACGGTACGTTGTACAACCTCGGCTTCTACCAGACGTTCGGCGGCTTCCAGGATGGCGTGCCGTTTCCGCTGTTGGATGGCAATGGCATCCACTTGCCCAGCGACATCGCCAACTATCGCTCGCCCGCGACTATTGACAACGACCAGCAGAATTTCACGCAGGAAATCCGCCTGCAGTCCAGCGATCCGGCCGCCAAGCTGCTGTGGACCGGCGGCGTGTTCTTCAGCAGCAACCGCCAGCAGTACCTGGAGCAGATCCACGATCCGCAGCTCGATGCCTTCACCAACTCGGTATTCGGTGTGGGTTATCTCGATGAATTCACGTTCACGGATGACGACGGCAACACCGTACCCGTCCCCTACGATCCGCGCTATCCGAATGATTCCTACTTCCTGCACACGCATGCCCGCGACAAGCAGTACGCGGTGTTCGGAGAGGCCACCTACGCAATCACGGACAGCCTGAAAGTCACCGGCGGCATCCGCTTCTCGCGCACCGAATTCTCCTTCGACAGCGAAACGGGCGGCCCGCAGCTCTTTGCGGTCAACCAGACATTGACTTCGGGCAACAAGGAGAACGCCTTCACGCCGAAGCTGAACGTGTCCTACCAGATCGATCCGGGCAACATGGTCTACGCAACCTATGCCAAGGGCTTCCGGCCGGGCGGCGGTAACAATCCATTGCCGCAGGCGGCCTGCGCGGAGGACTTTGCGACTTTCGGGATTACGAAGTCGCCGGACTCCTACGGCTCCGACACCGTGCACAGCTTCGAAGTGGGTTCCAAGAACAACATCGGCGGACGGTTGCGCCTCGCCACGAGCCTGTACTACATCCGCTGGAACAACATCCAGCAGACGGTAGTGCCGCCGATCTGTCAGATTTCCTTTATTACCAACCTGGGACGTGCCATTGCCAAGGGCGCCGATATCCAGATGGAGTGGCAGGCGACGGATGCGCTGACCGCCGAGCTCACAGCGGGCTACACCGATGCGCGCTTCACGCAGAACTCCTCGTTTGGCTCGACGCAGGGCGGATATGCATCCGATGGGGTGACGCCGATCCTGCCGATCGTCAACAGGGGTAATGCCATCGTGGGTCAGAGCGGGCAGCCGGGCGCGCCGGTAACGGTATCTGTGGGCGCCGAGTACAAGTTCTCACTGGCGGAGCATGATTCGTTTGTGCGCTTCGACTACGAATATACCGGGAGGAACCACTGGACCTCGCCGCGCCAGGATCCCAATACCGGACAGTTCGACGATGCCAACTACACGTTGTCTTCGACCAACTTTGCCTCCTTGCGCGCGGGTATGAAGATCAGTGCGTGGTCGGTTGAGCCGTTCATTGACAATCTGTTCGACACTCACGTCGTGACGAACTATGACTTCACTATCGATCCGGGCACGGGCGATAGTCGGCTGCAGCGTCAGTACACCTTCCGTCCCCGGACGTATGGTGTAACCGCCACCTACCGGTACTAATACCGGTAGGTCGCTGTCAGGCCGTAAGTTCGCGGCCGAACGCCACGGCCAAAGTACAATTGGTCCGTGGCGTCGTTCGCGATATCGCGTGACTCGAACAATATTGGATGTTGATCGAGCACGTTGTGTGCGAACAGCGAAACGTCGTAGTCGCTCCAGCGCAAGCCACCGCGCAACTGCAGGTCCTTGGTCAACGGTAGACCGGGGATGGTGGTGTCGTTGAGCGCGTTGCGTGCGTCAGTGTTGGCGAGCAGTGCTGTCTGGGCCGTCGTGTACTGAAAGTCCGCCCGGATATACCAGTCGGCAAACCTCTTTTCGGCTGCCAGCGTGAAGCTCCAGGGGGCTCCCGGCAGGCGATCGCCTTTGCTCACGATCGGTGCCGTATTGTCGCCGGCACGGGAATCGCGCGTGAACTTTGCATCCGTGTAGGCAGCTGTCAGTTGCAACGACACGGAACTCACGGGTTTGAATTCGATATCCACATCGCCGCCGCGGCTGACGACGTGACCGAGGTTGGCGGTGAACTGCTCACCGCAGCTGGGCAGGTACACATTCTGTTGGATGTCGCGCCAGTCGATCCAGAACAGGCTGGAGTTGATCTGCAGGCGATGCTCCAGAAAGGTGTTTTTGCCGCCGACTTCGTAGCTCCAGAGGTTGTCCGAGGTGTATTGGTCGGGAACCCGGCTCAGGCCGAGCGCGTCGAGGTCGTTGCCACAGATGGTGCCCACTCCCGTGTTGACGCCGCCGACCCTGTAGCCCTTGGAAGCGCTG
>Ga0268266_10000707_pt1 | contig 45087 bp, 39 predicted proteins | sample KBSS13metaG_FD_190356 | JGI IMG/M metagenome (GOLD analysis project Ga0268266, IMG submission 190356) | Switchgrass rhizosphere microbial communities from Kellogg Biological Station, Michigan, USA - KBS S1-3 metaG (SPAdes) (version 2) | ecosystem: Host-associated > Plants > Roots > Rhizosphere...
CGTCTCTCTATCGTCATACGTTCTTCCTTAAGCCGATGCAATTTCCGCACGGCTAACGCACTCGACTTTTTCCACCGGCAAACTTCCGTTAGTATAGCGAACGCGCACCCATCACCTGGGCAACTCACCCGGCTGCGCTTCACTAAAGCAATGGAACTCAAAAACCTTCAAGAAAACGCCGTCGCCATTGGCACCGCCGGCCCGGACAGCACCCCTCAACCGCCGGTCGCAGTCCGCAGACCCGTCGAACATCGCCTCCACGGCGACCTCCGCATCGACGACTACGCCTGGCTCCGCGAAAAGGAAGATCCCGAAGTTATCCGCCACCTGCAAGCCGAAAATGCCTACACCGACGCCATCCTCAAACCTAGCGAAGCTTTTCAGGAAGCTCTCTATCAGGAGATGCTCTCCCGCATCCAGCAAACCGACCTCACCGTCCCCTATCGCCTCCGCGGCTACCTCTACTTCACCAAAACCATCGAAGGCCAGCAGTACCCTCTCCACCTCCGCCGCACAGCCGACGACACAAACGGCCCCGAGCAAACCCTTCTCGATCTAAACGCCCTCGCCCAAGGCCACTCCTTCCTCGCCCTCGGCTCATTCGCAGTCTCCGACGACAACCATCTCCTAGCCTATTCGACCGACACCACCGGCTTCCGCCAGTACACGCTCCAAATCAAAGATCTCCCTAAGGGCGACCTCCTCCCCTTCTGCGCCGAGCGCGTAACTTCCGCCGCCTGGTCTTCCGACAACCGCCAACTTTTCTATGTAGTCGAAGACCCCGTCACCAAGCGCTCTCACCGTCTCTATCGCCACGCTCTCGCCGATCCTTCTTCCCTAACCGATACGCTCCTCTACGAAGAGCCCGACGAACGTTTTCGCATCGACATCGAACGCACCCGCAGCGCCGCGTATCTCCTCCTCGTCATCAACAGCCACACCACCAGCGAAGTCCGCTACCTCTCCGCCGCCGATCCGCTCGGCGAATTCCAGCTGATCGCCCTGCGCGAAGACAACCACGAGTACTACGTCGACCACCACCCTGCACTACAAGATGCCGACGTCTTCCTCATCCGAACCAACTCCAGCGGCCGAACCTATGGCTTAGCCGCCGCTCCGACTTCTTCTCCTGAACGTGCGAACTGGCGCGAACTCATCCCCAATCGCCCAAGCGTCATGCTGTCAGCCCTCGATGCTTTCCGCTCCCACCTCGTCCTCTTCGAACGCGAAAACGGCCTCCCTTTCCTCCGCGTTACGCCCCTGCCCACGGTTTCGAGCGAACTCCTCGCCAACTCATTCCGCATACCCTTCGCCGAGTCCGCCTACAACGCAGCCCCCGGCGCCAATCCCGAATTCGAGCAACCTCACTTCCGCTACACCTACGAATCCTTCATCACCCCACGCTCCGTCTTCGATTTCGACGTCGCCACCCGCATCGCAACACTCCGTAAACAACAACCCGTTCTAGGCGGCTACGATCCGGCGCTCTACGCCATCGAACGTCTTCACGCCTCAGCCCCCGACGGCACCCAAATCCCAATTTCTCTCGTCTCGCGCAAAGACTCCCCGCGCGACGGCTCCGCGCCCCTCCTCCTCTACGGCTACGGCAGCTACGGCCTCTCCATGCCCGTCAACTTCAATTCCAACCGCTTTAGCCTCCTCGACCGCGGCGTCACCTACGCCATCGCCCACATCCGCGGCGGCGGCGAACTCGGCAAACCCTGGCACGACGCCGGCCGCATGCACAACAAGCGCAACACCTTCACTGACTTCATCGTCTCCGCCGAATTCCTAATCGCCAACCGATACACCACCGCCGACAAACTCACCATCCAGGGCGGCAGCGCCGGCGGCCTCCTCATGGGCGCAGTCACCAACATGCGCCCCGACCTTTTTCACGCCGTCATCAGCCAGGTCCCCTTCGTCGATGTCCTTAACACCATGCTCGACGCTTCGCTTCCCCTCACCGTCGGCGAGTACGAAGAATGGGGCAACCCGCAACTCACCGAAGACTACTTCTACATGAAGTCCTACTGCCCCTACACGAATCTCGAACGCAAAGCGTACCCGGCCATCCTCGTCAAAACCGGCCTCAACGACTCTCAAGTCATGTTCTGGGAGCCCGCAAAATACGTCGCCAAGCTCCGCACCCTTAAGACCGACTCCAACGCGCTACTTTTCAAGATCAATATGGGCGCAGGCCACGGCGGGGCCTCCGGCCGCTACGACTACCTCCGCGAAATCGCCCTCGACTACGCCTTCCTCCTCTCCCAACTCGGAATCAACGCCTAGCGCCATGTCCGATCCCACCACACCCCTAATGCAGCAGTACCACGCGATCAAATCGCGCTACCCGCACGCCCTGCTGCTCTTCCGTCTCGGCGATTTCTACGAACTCTTCTACGAAGACGCCATGCTCGCCTCTCGTGAACTCCAAATCACTCTCACTTCCCGCAATCGCGAAAAAGGCCAGCCCATCCCGATGTGCGGAGTTCCCTACCACTCCGCCGATGGCTACGTCGCCCGTCTCATCCGCGCTGGATTCAAAGTCGCCATCTGCGACCAAATGGAAGCGCCCAGCCCCGGCAAAAAAATCGTCCGCCGCGAAGTCGTCCGCGTCATCACTCCCGGCACCGCCACTGACTTCGCCGTCCTCGACGCCAAAGAAAACAATTTCCTAGCCGCGGTTTACCAAGACTCCGCTGCCGACATGATCGGTCTCGCCTACGTCGATCTCTCCACCGGCGAATTTCAGTGCACCGAGTTCTCCGGCCCGCGCCGCGAAGACGCTCTCCGCGACGAACTCCAGCTCCTCCACCCGCGCGAAACCCTCCTCCCTCGCCCGGCGCAACTCTTCGAAACTTCCAAGAATTCCTTGCTCGACGGCACCGGTGGCGTGGAAAGCCGCATTGACGACTGGGCCTTCCAGCACGACTACGCCAACCGCATCCTGCGCGAACAATTCGGCGTCGCCGAACTCACCGGCTTCGGCCTCGACGGCCACGCTCACGCTCTCGCAGCGTCTGGCGCGATCGTCCATTATTTGCGGGAAAACGCCGCCAAAGCTCCCGACGCCGCTGACAGCGCGAACGGGGCGAACGGCACGCATGTGTCAGCCCTCGACGCGCTGCAACACCTCGATCGTGTCCGCTACTATCAGCAACACGACGCCCTCGTCCTAGATCCCGTCTCCGTCCGCAATCTCGAACTCCTCACACCCATCTTTTCCGACGACTCCGGCAAAAACGCACCCACCACGCTCGTCTCCGCGCTCGATGTCACCGTCACCGGCATGGGCGCCCGCCTTCTCCGCAACTGGATTCTCCGCCCTCTCATCGACCGCCAGTCCATCGAAGCCCGCCTCGACGCCGTCGCCCACTTCGTCCAGCAAACCGTCGTGCGCGGCGAAATCCGCAAAGAACTCCGCGCCATCCAGGATCTCGAGCGCCTCACCAGCCGCATCACACTTGGTCAAGCAGGCCCGCGCGAACTCGTAGCCCTCCGCAAATCCCTCGCAACTCTCCCCACGCTGAAAAATTTCGTCACGCCCCCGCCCATCGGCGGCAGCGAACTTCTCCGCCATCTGCATGGCGAAATCGACGAACTCGCCGACATCCGCGACCAACTCGAGCGCGCCATCGCCGATGAACCCCCCGCTCTTTCCACCGATCCCGGCATGATTCGCTCCGGCTTCCACGCCGAACTCGACGAACTCCGCAATCTCTCCCAGCACAGCAAACAAATCATCGCCGCCATGGAAGAGCGCGAGCGCAAGCGGACCAGCATCAACTCCCTCAAAATCCGCTTCAATCAGGTCTTTGGCTACTACATCGAAATCTCCAAGCCCAACCTGCACCTCGCGCCCGCCGACTACGAACGCAAACAAACCCTCGTCAACGCCGAACGCTTCACTTCACCCGAGTTGAAAGAATACGAACGCAAGATTCTCGCCGCCGACGAACGCATTCTCGCAATCGAACGCCAGCTTTTCATCGACATTCGCTCCGGCATCGCCGCCAAGGCCGCGCGCTTGCGCCGCACAGCTTCCGCCGTCGCTCAGCTCGACGTCCTCGCATCGTTCGCCAAACTCGCCGCCGACCGCGGCTACGTCCGCCCCGAATTCAACGACTCCGGCGAACTCCTCCTCGTCGCCGCCCGCCATCCCGTCATCGAAGAACTTCTTCGCCAAAAAGGCGAACGCTTCGTCCCCAACGATCTCTGCTTCGAACCGCGCCGCCAGCAACTTCTGCTAATCACCGGCCCCAACATGGGCGGCAAGTCCACTTACCTCCGCCAGGCCGCGCTCATCATTCTCATGGCACAAATGGGCTGTTTCGTTCCCGCGCGCCAGGCCAAACTTCCCATCACCGACCGCATCTTCACGCGCATCGGCGCCAGCGACAATCTCGCCCGCGGCCGCTCCACCTTCCTCGTTGAAATGTCCGAAGTCGCAAGCATCCTCACCCACGCGACTCCCTCCAGCCTCGTTCTTCTCGACGAAGTCGGCCGCGGCACCGCCACCTTCGACGGCCTCTCCATCGCCTGGGCCGTCGTCGAGCATCTCCAGAAGTACACGCGCGCCCGCACTCTTTTCGCCACCCACTATCACGAACTCACCGAACTCGCCGATCTTCTGCCCGGCGTACAGAACGTTCACGTCGCCGTCAAAGAAACTCCCAACGAAATAATCTTCCTCCGCCACGTCGAGCCCGGCTCCGCCAGCAAGTCCTACGGCATCGAAGTCGCCCGCCTCGCCGGCCTACCGCGCTCCGTGATCGAACGCGCCCGCGAAGTCCTCCGCAAACACGAACAATCCGAACACGAACTAAGCGAACGCCTCACCCCCGGCGCTGAGCCTTTCGCCGCTGAAGCCGCCTCCGCTACCGGCGGCGACACTCTAGCTTCTCCCTCCGAAAAAGTAGCGCCACGCTTTAGCGTGGCATCTTCTGCATCGGCGCTTCGCCGCCAAGAAATGCTCTTCACCCCCATAGACCGCGAAGTCCTCGACCGCCTAAGCACCACCAACCTCGATGAACTCACGCCGCTAGAAGCCCTCACCCTCCTCGCCACCCTAAAAAAACAAATCTCATGACAACCCCTCGCGAACATGAACAAGGGCTCGTCAAATTCATCTTGCCCGCCCGTCAAGACCGCTATCTGGATCTGCTGGCGAAGCCGAAACGCAGGATACACATCAGGAATTCTCTGGCCCATTTCAAGCATCTCGATCCTGCTTGCGTCGTCCTTATTGGTCCGCGAGAACACAATGAGGCAGGAATTCTAAGATTGCTAAAGTCGAAGGGAGCGCCTGGCATCTGCTACGCGCTATCTGAAGCCGACGAGATGGACGGAAGGGAGGTTCCTCTTTCTGAGGCGCTGGGATTCATTTTAGGCCGCGGCATCGGCACTTTCTTGTCATGTATTCCCGGCAGATTGGCCTACTTCGAGGACGAAGATGGTCGCTATGTCCTGGAACGAAACGCTAACCTCGCGATCGCGTCGCTTGGGGAGTTTGCTTCCGGCTACACGACTGATCCTAGCGCTGCGTTTTCTGGGCCCCCCTGTGTTAAAAATCCCTTTCAACCATTCTCATGCCCTCTCCCGCAAAATTAGTCCTCGGCATGATGTCCGGCACATCCGCCGACGGCATCGACGCCGCTCTAGTCCGAATCTCGGGCGCCCCGCCCAACCTGAAAATCGATCTCCTCAACCACACACACCAATCCTTCCCACCACAAGTCCGCAAGGAAATCCTCCGCGTAGCCGAACAGAATCCCCTCACGCCCGGCGAATTCAGCCAACTCCACACGCGCCTCGGCCACATCTACGCCGAAGCCGCACTAACTGCCTGCAAAAAGTTCCGCATCTCCCCAAAAAAAATCGCACTAATCGGCAATCACGGCCAAACCATCTTCCATCAGGGCCAGCCGACAAATTTTCTCGGGCTACCGACCGTCTCCACCCTCCAGATTGGCGACGGCTCCATCATCGCCAATCTCACCAGCATCACCACCGTCTCCGATTTCCGCCCCGCCGACATGGCTCTAGGCGGCCAGGGAGCCCCGCTAGTCCCCTTCGCCGACTACGCGCTCTACCGTCACCCGAAACTCGGCCGCGTCAGCCTCAACATCGGCGGCATCGCCAACATCACCGTCATCTCCGCCAACGCCAAGCCTTCCGACGTCTTCGCCTTCGACACCGGCCCCGGCAACATGCTTATCGACGCCCTCGTCCAACACTTCACAAACGGCCGCCAGCGCTACGACAAAAATGCCTCACTCGCCCGCCAAGGCCATCTCCATCGCGAACTTCTCGCCCATCTCCTCCGCGATCGGTATTTCAAACTCAAGCCGCCCAAATCCACCGGCCGCGAATACTTCGGCGCCACCTACGTCAAAAAAATTCTCGCGCGAGTCCGCCGCCTCAAACTGGAGCCTAACGATCTCATCCACACCGTCACCGTCTTCACCGCCGCCAGCATCGCCGAAGCCTTGCACCGCTTCGTCCTCCCCCAACACAAAATCCACCAGCTCATCGTCTCCGGCGGCGGCGCCCAAAACCCTCTCCTCATGTCCCAACTCTCAGCCCTGTTTGCACTCGCAGGAAACGTCGTCATTCCGAGCGAAGCGAGAAATCTCTCTTCAGCGATCGAAGTGCTTCCATCCTCAACCTTCAACGTCCCAACAGACGCCAAAGAAGCCCTGGCCTTCGCCATCCTCGCCTACGAAACCTTCCAGCAGCGCCCCTCGAACATCCCGACAGCCACCGGCGCACGCGGCCCCGCCATACTCGGTAAGATCTCTTATGCCCCTCCCCGTTAGTCCCAAGGCGTCTTCAACTTCGCAATAAGACGTGCGCGGAAACGCCCTATGGAGTACGGGAGCCCTGCTTCCGCTTTTCAGATGTCAAACATTCCACAAAACAAAAAAGCGGCAGCCCTCGCTGCCGCTCACATCGAATTCGTCCGGAGCACGTTTTACTTTGTATTTTGCACCTCAAACCTTGCACTCTTGCAGCGCCTTGCTCACCTCAACGCTTCCGCAATCTCCGCCGCCGAAATCGCCCCTTCCCGCAAAATCTTCCATTCATCGCCATGCAGTTCGACAATCGTCGAAGGCGTCGCCGCCATCGTCTGGCCCGCATCCAGAATCAATCCCAACCGATCGCCCAGCTGGTCCATCACCATCTCCGCACTCGTGCACGATGGCGACCCCGACAAATTTGCGCTCGTCCCCGTCAGCGGACTGTCGCACTCCTCAATCAGCCGCCCCACTACTTCGCTGCGCGGCCAGCGCAACGCGATCCGCCCCGTATTCGCCGTCACCTTTAGTGGCAATCTGTGCGAAGCGTCGACCACCAAAGTCAGCGCCCCCGGCCAAAATTCTTCCGCCAGCCGCAAAAAATTCCGCGGCACTTCCCGCGCCAGCAGCATCGCCTGGTCCAGCGAATTCACCAGGATCGGCAGCGCCCGCTCCTCCGGCCGACCCTTCACGCGAAAAATCTCTTCCACCGCCGACAAATTAAACGGATCCGCCGCGAGTCCGTATACTGTGTCCGTCGGAATCGCTACCACTTCGCCGCGTTGCAGTCGTTCCGCCGCATACCGCAAAGCATCCACAGACGGCGACTGTGCGCTCACCCTTAGGATTTCAGCCGACAATAAGTTCGCCTCTCGCGGAGACTCCGTCCCCACTGCAGCGCTCCGCGCCCACTGCCAGACTTGCGCGCGACGCTACCATACCCCTACTACCCACGCAATAACTCTTCTCCGCACAGCCGCCCGCTCTCCACCACGCTTGAAAAAAAAGCGCGAACCAGCGGACGCTGATTCGCGCTTTCGTTTCCTATGTTGTATCGGCTTCTCGCCTGCCTAGATTTAATCCTTCTTCGCCGAACCCTGCGCTTGCTGCAACACCAGCACCGACCCACCCAGGTCCGCATCCGTAAACCCAAACACAAAAAACTGGTTCGGATTCGTCCCCGGCCCATTCAGGTCTTCGAGGAAGTCGTTATCATTCGCCACCCACAAGGTGTGCAGGGTCGTCCCGTTGTTCTCCACGTCCGGTCCCAGCGTAATCCCTTCCAGCTTCGCCGGAATTTGATCCGCGGTAATTCCGTTGGCGGTCAGTTCTTTCACCACGTCGAGGAACAGCGTCTTGCTCACTGCATTCGCCGCCGCTGTCGTCCCGTCCATGTCCTGCACGTCCACCGCTGCGGCCAGATCAATCTTGAAGATCTGCTTCACCTTGGCTTTGCTGCCGTCGCCCAGGCCTTTGCCATCGCGCTCATCCACCAGAAATTCGTGGTCGTTCAGCGCCGTGATTTCGCTCACGCCAGAACCCGTCGTCAACAAGTACGCGTATTCATGCGTCGTTTTGCCAGTGCTTATATCCACCGTCACGATGCGTAGGAGATTCACCGCACCTCCGCCCTGCACGGCATCCTGAATCAACGCGTTCTGCATAATCCCCACCAGCAAGTTCCCATCCGGAGTGATCGCCAGCCCTTCCATTCCCTTGTTCGCCACGCGGCCGCTGGTGTTCCCTGAAATCTCTACCGCCCCCTGTGCGCTCAGTAGCGACACAAACAAGCGGTCCGGCAGCTTGAACGCCCGGATCCGCTGCCCGCTGTCCCGGTCAAACTCATACATGTACGGTCCGTACTCGTCCGAAATGTAAATGCGCTTCCCGTCCGCCGAAAGCCGGATGCCTTCTGAATCCAGCCGCGCATTGTTCGGATTTCCCGAATTCTGGTTGGCATCGAAATTGTCCGACCGCCCAGAAAAATAGCTCCGCGAAGGCGTATTAATCACGGGCGCACCCGGCCCGACTGCCAGTCCCGACCCGCTCCCGTTACGTCAGCGGCGCGTGGCTGAACAACAGCGTCGTCTTCTCGAGCGTCGGCGTCAGCGTAAACGGCAAACCCACGCTGCTCGGCTGTAGGCTCATTTTGATCGTGTGGAACCGCGGCACATAACTCACCGTGTCGTCCACCAGCGAATCAAATGGAACCGCATTCGGACCGCGATCCGGCAGAGCCAAAAATGTATCCCCATATCCCCACGTCAGCGCCGATCCTAGCCCGCCCAGCAGATTCGCCGGCGCTCCGTTCTCCAGGTTGTAGTCGAGCCCCGACAAATCCGCAAACAGCCCCGCGCTCGATTCCGTCAGCTGCCCCTTCGCGATTAGCTTCACTTGCCCTTGCGCTTCGATCGCGCCGCATAGACTCATTCCGGCCGCGACCACAGCTCCCAACAGAACCTTGGTTTTCACGAAACGTTTCTCCCCTTTTTGTTTTTTCTCTCCTGAAGCGCCGTGCTTTTGGGACGCAACGATTCTTCGGTCTCCAGCGAAGTCTTGGGTTAACGTTCGTTAAATTTTCTGTTGCAGAACACTCACATGCGGTAACGCCGCTCCGCTGAGGCCGTCAACTCCACGATTCGCGAAAACTCTGCTAACCTCGCACCCGAGAATGTCCACGCCCTCCAAATCGCCTCGCGCCCGCGCTGCTGCGCCTGCGTCTTCGCCCGCGCCAATTTCTTCTCGCGACAACAAATGGCTCAAGGAATTCCGTATGGCCCTCCGCGGCGGACTCCCCTCCGAATCCGGCGCCGTCGGCGTCGAGGGCCCTCGCCTCGTCGAAGAAGCGCTCCGCTCCGCCTGTCCCATCCGCGCCGTACTCTTCAGCGAATCCGGCGCGCGCCATCACACTCGCCTCGCTCCTTACCTCGATCGTCCCGAAGTCGCCATCCCCGTCCTCCACACCACCGACCGCCTCTTCGAAGGCATCGCCGACACCGAAAATCCCCAAGGCGTAGCTGCCCTCGTCACTCCTCGTCCCACCTCGCTCGAAGAAATCATCCGCACCGGCGAAGGCTGCTCGTCCGCTCTGATCCTGGTCCTCGTCGGAGTGCAAGACCCTGGCAACGTCGGCACCATTCTCCGAACCGCCGCGGCATTCGGCGCGTCCGCAGCCATCACCGCCGCTTCAGGCCAAAGCGGCACCGCCAGTCCCTTCGCTCCCAAAGCCTTACGTGCATCGGCCGGCGCCGCCCTCCATCTCCCCGTTGTCGGAGGCCACGCCGCTGCGGCCGCCATCGAACAACTCCGCGCCGCAAATATCTATGTCATGGCGACCAGTTCCCGCGAATCCGACTCCAACTCCCAACCTCTCCTCACCCCCTGGCAAGTTAACTGGTGCAGACCCGTGGCTCTTCTGATCGGCAACGAAGGCCAGGGCCTCCCCGAAGAAGTCGAACGTGCCGCCGACGCCCGCATCCGCATCCCCATTTCTTCTTCGGTCGAATCCCTCAACGCCGCCGCTGCCGCCGCCGTCCTTTTCTATGAAGCCGCCCGCCAGCGCTCCTCGTAGTTCCCGCAGCAAACCACCACCATCTATTGAAACGAAATCCGTCGCCCCTTCACTATCTAACAGGGTCATCCGCATTCAGCAGCGTCATTCGCATGAATCGGCTTGCTACTAACCAGCGGCGCGCCTAAAATTCATGCAACGCAGCAAGGTTGTCCATGCTCGATCAGAAGACTTACGCCAGGGCCCAACCCGCCGTCGCGGATTCCGGTCCTCCTCTGATCGGCCAAACTATCGGCCACTATCGCATCCTGCAAAAGCTCGGCGCCGGCGGCATGGGAGTCGTCTACCAGGCCTTCGACCCCAAACTCGAACGCACTGTCGCTCTCAAATTCCTCCCCGAGCATCTCACCGTCTCCGCCGTCGACAGGACAAGTCTTCGCCGCGAAGCCCGCGCCGCCTCCGCCCTCGACCATCCCAACGTTGGCGTCATCCACGGCCTCGAAGAAGCTTCCAACGAACATCTCTTCATCGTCATGCAGTATTACGAGGGCGAAACCCTGGCGCAAAAATTGTCGCACGCTAAACCTTCGCTCTCCGAAGCTCTCGACGTGGCCATCCAAATCGCTCGCGGCCTCTCCGCCGCCCATGCATGCAACATCGTCCACCGCGACGTAAAACCATCCAACGTCATCATCACCAAATCCGGCGTCGCCAAAATTGTCGACTTCGGTCTCGCTCGCATTATCGCCAGCGCCAGCGCCACACAAACCATCTCCGCCACCGGAACTCTTCCCTACATGGCGCCCGAACAAATCCTCGGCGAAACCGTCGATCAGCGCTCCGACGTCTGGGCCCTCGCCGTCATCCTCGTTCAAATGATCACCGGTAACCATCCCTTCGTTCGCCCGAGCACCACCGCCATGACCTTCGCCATTCTGAATCAGCCTCCCGGCGCTCTCGATTTGGTTCCCGCTCCCATAAGCCCGATCCTGTATCGCGCGCTCTCCAAGAAGCCTGAGCACCGCTACAGCAACGCCGCCGAAATGCTCGCCGATCTAGAATCCGCCCGTTCTGAAATTTTGGGCCAGCCGTCAGATCTTTCCGAGCCCACTCACACGCACGCAGCCACTCCCCGCGAACTCAAGCAGTTCATTCACAACGCCGGAACTCCCACTTGGACTACTCGCGGCTCCAACACCACCCGTTGGCTCGCCTTCTCTTCGCTCTCCGTCATTCTTGTCGCGGCCGTCGCGCTCCTTGTTCCTCCTTCCCGCGAACGCCTCGCCGGCCTCGCTTACGCCAGCTCCGACAAGCACATCGCCGTCCTTCCATTCACCAACGCGACGAACGACCCCAGCTACCAACCCGTCGCCGACGGCCTAATGGATTCGGTCACCAATGAAATCTCCAACCTTGACGTCGCTCAGCGTTCTCTCTGGGTTGTTCCCTCGAGCGTCGTGCGTAGCCGTCACATCACCGATCCGGCCACCGCTTTCCGCGACCTGGGCGCCACCATGACCGTGCAGGGCTCCGTCGACCGCAAAGGTTCCCTCGTTTCTCTCACCGTCGTGCTCATTGACTCTAAGCGTCTCCGCCAAATCGGTTCCGCGCATGTCGACAACTCGGCGGGCGATCTCGCCGCATTGCAGAGTGAAGCCGTCGCTCGCCTCGCCGCCCTAATGAGAGTCAGCGCCAGCGGCCCTTCCACCGTTCCTTCTCGCAGCGTCACTGCAACCGCTTACGAGTCTTACCTCAAAGCTCTTGGCTATATGCAGCGCTACGACAAACCTGGCAACCCCGCACTCGCCATCGCCGAACTCAATTTCGCCATCGCTCAAAATCCCCGCTTCGCTCTCGGCTACGCCACTCTCGGCGAAGCCTATCGTCTTAAATTCTTAATGGACCACGACCCCTCTTCCATCGAGGCTTCCTTTGCAAACTGCCGCAAAGCGCTCGCCCTCGATTCGCGCCTTCCGTCCGTCCACGTCACTCTCGGCCTGCTGCAATCAGCTCTTGGCAAACACGATCTCGCTCTTGCCGAATTCAAGACAGTTCTCGCCATTAACCCACGCGATGCTAACGCCCTTATCGGCATGGCGCGCGTCTACGAACAGATGAATCGCTCGACCGACGCTGAAGCCAACCTCAAAAACGCCATCTCCCTCCGCCCTGACTATTGGGACGGCTACCGCGCTCTCGCCGAGTTCTACGATCGCCAAAACCGCGGCCAGGACGCCATCCTCCAGTACCGCCACATCATCGAGCTTACGCCTGACAATCCCGAAGCCTACAGTGACCTCGGCGTCCAATACCTTCAGCTCGGCGACTCGCAATCCCTCGCCGCCGCCGAAGCCACCTTCCAGAAATCCATTCAGCTCACTCCCAACTATCAGGCCTACGCCAACCTCGGCTGGCTCTACATTCTGCAAAAACGTTATCCCGAATCCGCCGACGCAACCCGCAAAGCACTCGAACTCAACGATAAGGACTGGCGCGTCTGGTCCAACCTCCAGCTCGCTTATACCTGGCTCAAGGATGACCAGCAGATGCGCGCCGCGCGCTCCAAAACCCTTCCTCTCGTCGAACAATACGCTGCCGCCAATCCTGGCGACGCCTCCGCGCAATCCATGCTTTCCATGCTCTACGCCGAAGACAAACTCCACGACAAGGCCCTCGCGCGCGCCAAATCCGCCGTCGCTCTTTCCCCGAACGACCCTTCTATCCTCGCCGACATCGCTGAAACCTACCTTGACTTGGGCGACCGCCGCCGCGCGCTTCAATTTGCTAGCCAAAGCGTGGAAAACGGGTACACTCGTTCCCATCTGCAGCAACGGCCAGCTCTTCTTCCGTTGCTCGACGATCCAGGCCTCAGCGAGATTTTTCGCAAATAGGTCTCAACGTACCCAGTATTCAGGCCCCTCGAACCCTTCGGTCCCTAAATCTCTAGCAAAAGGAGACCCAAAATGGGCGCGCCCGCTATCACCCAGGTAAAAAAACCCGTTCCCAAATCGGCAACCATAATTATCCAGAATCATCAGCCAGATCCCTCTGGCGAAGTCGAGGTCGTCCCCGGTGGCCGGATCATCTTTCTTAATGAGGACAAGTCCGACTACTGTCTCCGCCTCTTCAAGCCCGGAACAGATCCCGCAACCGGCTTCGGCGTTCTGCTGCCTGGCAACGGACGCCACACTGTTCTGATCGCTCCTAACGACGAATTCATGTACGAGGTATGGGATGTCGACGCCAGCGGAGTGGCCGTTTCGCCTTCCGCACTCTCCTCTTCCTCCTTTGCCTCTTCCTCCTTTGCCTCTCCGTCCTCCGGATCTGGTGGAGGCCCTATCAAGAACTGACCACGGCCTATGTCGGCCGTCACTTCTTCCCAGGGGGCACAGCTTGCCCGCAACTCGCGGACTCGCCTGCGCCCTCCTGCTTTAATCTTCCGATTCGTGAACCCTGGGCTCCCTCGCCTTGTCGCAAAAACGCTTTCCTTCCATTACGTATGGCCAATCCAAAACCGCTAGTACGATTTTTTCCTCAAGCACGACATATTCTGGTTGCTACGCCCACCAGGCTCACCTACCATCCCTCCTACGGGCCTCTCTCGCTTGGGACTTCTACAAATCCATCCTGTCCGCCAATCTGGCTGGCGCCAGCGCCGTCTGCGCCAGGTTGTGCATTCAATTCCCCACTATCTTTCCGAACTCCGCGACATCGATTCCTTCCGCGAAGGCCTCGACTGGCTCTATTTCAAAAAACCTTACCTCTTCCAGCTCAGAAAATTTCCCGTTCGCACCACCGTTGAATTCACCAACCATTGCAATTTTTCTTGCAGCTACTGTCCTCGCACTGTCATGAATCGTCCGGAAGGCTGCATGGACGTCGACTTCTTCGCCTCGCTCGCGCGCCAACTCGAAGCTGGCGGCTGTTCCGTTCTCAAAATAGGCGGCCTCGGTGAACCTGTCCTCCACGATAACTTCTCCGGAATGATGGCTGCCCTCAACGGCGTCACGCGCATCAAATCCATCCTCTATACCAACGGCACTCTCTTCCGCCGTTTCTCTCCTGAAGAAATTAGCGGTTGGAACATCAACCAGATCGTTCTCTCCGTTGACGGCCTCGATGCCGCTTCTTTCGAAAGGCAGCGCAACGGCGGCAACTATTCGGAAATGCGCGAAGCCGCTACCGCCTTTGCGAACTATCCATCCCGCCGCAAACCGATCTTCGAAGTTCGCCACGTCATTCTGCCCAATGAATCCAGCGCGGATCTCCGCGCTTTCCGCAAAGATTGGCTGCAGATCGCCGACACCGTGAAGTTCAACTACCTCATTCCCCTTCAGCCGCGCGGCGCCGCCGTTCCCACTGGCGTTCGCTGCCGCGACATTCGCCGCGAAGCCTACGTGCGCTGGGACGGCCGCCTTCTCCTCTGCGCCGGCCAGGATCGCCAGCATCCTCCCGAATGGCTCGGCAACGCCCACGAAAAACCGCTCTCCGATCTCTGGCTCGACGTCCGCATCGAAGACCTTCGCGCAGCCCACTCCCACCGCCCCTCCGTCCTCCCTCACTGCTGCCAAAACTGCGCCTTCCGCTAATCCTTCACCCGTAGCACGGACTTCGCTTCACCCTGAGCCGTGAAGTGCCGGTGCGGCAGCATGGAGATTCCCGGCCTCCCCGATCGCGGCGAGGGCTTGCCTTTTTCCCTAATCGCGTTAGTCTATGGGCACGTAGTTCCGCCGGTACCCCATTACCCACCCCTGGAGGTACGTTATGAAGGTCGCGCCGTTCGCAAAAGACCCAACCGTTCTTACCTATCTCGCCCTTCGCAAAGCTGTCGGTGCCATCGCGGTAGTGCTGCCGTTCGCTCTCGCGCTTCCCTGGTGGTTCCACTCGCATCAGTTCCAGGGCTCCATCAGCCTCTATTACTACACCGGTATGCGCAATCTCTTCGTAGGCTCACTCTGCGGCATCGCGATGTTTTTGCTCTCTTGTCGCGGCTTTGACTGGAAAGATGAAGTCGCGGGAGTTTTCGCGGCCCTCTGCGCCATCGGCGTCGCTTTTTTCCCCACCACGCCCGTGGATCCTTCCCTGGCTTCGCCTGTCCACGATCCGGTCGGAACCGCTCACTATGTTTTTGCCGGCCTCCTCTTTGCTACTCTCGCCTGCTTCTGCCTTTTCCTTTTCAGGACAACCGCTGCCGACAAGGAGCTCACGGTTCAGAAACTCCAGCGCAACCGTATCTACAGCGCCTGCGGAATCGTCATCATCGCTTCCATGCTCGCGATTGCTATCACTAAACTCCTCCGCCTCGAATACTCCATCTTTGGCTTCGGCCCGGTCTTCTGTTTTGAGACCACCTCACTGCTGGCTTTTGGCTTTGCATGGCTCATTAAAGGTGAGACCTTCCTGAAGGATCGGCCGACACAACCTGCCGCGCCCCAAATTCCACCACTCCGCTAGCACACACTTCAGTTCACCCTCCGCCGCGACGGACGCTCCTCATGGCGGTTCGTCGAGTGCTCCCCTTTCGCTCACGCAGTCTCCGGCCCTCGGTAGCTCGCTCCCACAACCCTCGCCCGCCCCTGACGAGCAATACAATTACTGGGAGGATCCAAAATACTTCCCCGATCGCCGCAATTGAGCCTGGAGCGAGGTATGCCGCCCTGTAAGGCTCCGCACACGAATCGGGATAGACTAAAGCCGTTGCCAGCCGGTAAGGCTGGCCGATGCCAACGATGAGCCTCTTTCCTATCAAGCCCGAACCCGACGCCCCCGCCGCCTCGGCTCTGCAACCGCTTGCCGAACGCATGCGCCCACGCTCGCTCGATGAGTTTATCGGCCAGGAAAAACTCCTGGGCCCGGGCAAGCCGCTGCGCGTACAGATCGAATCGGACCGCCTCGGCTCCATGCTCCTCTGGGGACCACCCGGCTGCGGCAAAACCACTCTGGCACGCCTCATCGCGCGCCTTAGCAAGTCCGAATTCATCTCCTTCAGTGCCGTCCTTTCCGGCATCAAGGAGATAAAAGAAGTCATGGCCGCCGCCGAATACAAATCCAAATCCGGCCAGCGCACGATCGTCTTCGTCGACGAAGTCCACCGCTTCAACAAAGCCCAGCAGGACGCCTTTCTTCCCTACGTCGAAGCGGGCCACATCACGTTCATCGGCGCCACCACCGAAAACCCTTCTTTTGAAGTGATCTCTCCTCTGCTCTCGCGCACCAAGGTCTACGTCCTCGAAGCGCACAGCGCGCCTCAACTTGTCGAGTTGCTGAAGCGTGCCATTGCCGATCCGGAACGCGGTCTAGGCAAACAAAAGATCGACGCGTCTGAAACCGTCCTTTTTCGCATCGCTTCTTACGCAAACGGCGACGCTCGTGCCGCCTACAACACACTCGAACTTTGCGTGCGTAGCGCAAAGCCATCCGCTGATGGCGCGCTACGCATCACTTCCGAACTTCTCGAAGACGTCCTTCAGCGCAAGGTTCTTCGCTACGATAAATCCGGCGAAGAGCACTTCAACCTCATCTCCGCCCTGCACAAATCCGTGCGCAATTCCGATCCCGACGCCGCGCTGTACTGGCTCGCCCGCATGCTCGAATCCGGCGAAGATCCGCTCTATCTCGCGCGCCGCATGGTCCGCATGGCCAGCGAAGATATCGGCCTCGCCGAACCCGGCGCTCTCGCTGTCACGCTAGCCGCGAAAGATGCCTTCGATTTTCTCGGTCAACCCGAAGGCAATCTCGCGCTCGCACAAGCCGCCGTCTATCTTTCTCTCGCGCCAAAATCCAATGCCCTCTACACTGCTTTCGGCGCAGTCCACGAAGACGTGCAGAAAACCGAAGCCGATCCCGTTCCGCTGCACCTGCGCAACGCGCCAACCGGACTCATGAAAAATCTCGGATACGGCAAGGACTACCAATACGCGCACAACTACGAAGAAAGAGTCACCGACATGCAATGCCTGCCCGACAACCTAGTCGGCCGCTCCTGGTATCGCCCCACCGACCAAGGTTTTGAAGCGCGCCTCCGTCAACGCATGGCCGAAATCGCAAAAATCAAATCCACAGGTCCCCACAATGCCTAAAGGTTCTAACAAGAATTTGCCATTTCGAGGCGGCTCCTACCGCTGGTCATTCCGAGTGAAACGAGGAATCTGCTCTTTCTTTGCCCTGCTTGCACCCCTTCTCCTCGCGCCCCCGCCACTCCTTGCGCAGGACGTCCCCCGCCCCAAAATCACCGGCATCGCCTACGTCCGCGTGTACGTCGCCGACCTGCATGCCTCCCGCGAGTTCTACAAGAACGTCCTCGGCCTCGGCGGCGACACCATGGATTGCATCGGCGCCGGCGCTTCCTGCTTCTCGGTGAACGGCCGACAAAGCATTGGCCTCGCACAAATCGCCGGCGGCACTCCGGACAACCTCGTCGCTGAAATCGCCTTCTCAACGCCGGACGTGGAGGGAATGCGCCAGTATCTCGCCACGCATGGCGTCGTCAGCAAGCCGATAGCGAAAAATCCCGCCGGCCAAAAAATTCTTCAATTAAAGGATCCGGAGGGCAATCCGATCGCCTTCGTGCAGCAGGAAGGCGAAGGCGGCCTCTTCACTCCGAAAGGCGAGCAAGTCAGCACGCGCCTCTTTCATGCCGGCTTCATCGTGAAAGATCGCGAACTGCAGGACAAGTTCTATCGCGGACTGTTAGGCTTCCGCATGTACTGGCACGGCGGCTTCAAAGACGACGGCCTCGACTGGGAAGAGCTGCAAGTTCCCGACGGCAGTGAGTGGATCGAGTACATGTTGAATATCCCGGCCAACGCCGACAAAAAAGAACGCGGCATCCAAAATCACTTTTCTTTGGGCGTACTCGAAATCAAGCCAGCCTACACGCGGCTCCGCTCGCACGGCCTCAAGACCGCTGACGACGACAAGCCCGAAATCGGCCGCGACGGCAAATGGTCCTGGGACATCTACGACCCCGACGGCACCCGCGTCGAATTCATGGAATTCAAGCCAACCCAACAACCCTGCTGTCACCCTTACGAAGCCCCACACCCCAAACCATGAACCCGGAATCCCCACAATCATCGGAGCCGCAATGACCACCCAACCCATCATGCGCCGCGCAGTGTCATTCCGAGCAAAGCGAGGAATCTGTTTTTTCTTCTTTGTCTGCATGGGGCTGAGCACAACCATCGCTGCCGCTCCGAAAGCCACCAAGCGTCCGCTCATCACCACAATTAATCATGTGGTCATCTCCACTTCGGACCTAAAGGCAGCTCGCGAATTCTATTCAAAGCTTGGACTCAGCAAGGGCGGTAACGGTTGTCGTCAGGTGGCTCACGATTGCTTCACGGTCAACTGGGCGACCAGAACGCACATTGAACTCCAACCGTCATCTGCGTGCCCGGGCACCAACTGTTTAGGTGAAATTGTCTTTCGCACGGAGAATGCCATAGAGCTTCGCAACCTGCTCGCCAAGCAAGGAATGAAGCCCGGCCCCGTCGAGAAGCTTTCCGACGGTTCAGTGAAGTTCAGCGTCACGGATCCGGGTGGCAATTACATTAGCTTCGTGCAGGTGCTCTTAGTCCCGATAGACGACCCGCCCCTGGACGCTAGCCTTGGTCACATCATTCATGCTGGCTTCATCGTGCGCAATCGCGCGGCCATGGAGCATTTCTACAAAGACATTCTCGGCTTCCGGCCTTACTGGCATGGCGGGATGAAGGACGATCAGACCGATTGGGTCAGCCTGCAAGTTCCAGACGGCACCGACTGGGTCGAGTTCATGGTCAACGTTCCGGAAAATGCCGACCAGCGGCTCCGTGGCATCATGAATCACATCGCGCTGGGCGTTCCGGACATCCAGGCGGCGCGCGAGCAGCTAGTCAAGAACGGCGTGCATCTTACCGAAGAGCCGAAGCTCGGCCGCGATGGCAAGTGGCAGTTGAACGTTTACGACCCGGATCAGACTCGCATCGAATTCATGGAGTTCACACCAAAGGAAAAACCCTGCTGCTCCGAATTTACGGGGCCTCATCCCAAGCCATGACGGTCAGCCAATCGAAACGCGAAAATGGAAACCCGAAACTTAGAGCGCAATTTCCCTTCTGCGCTTCTCTGTGCACTCTGTGCCTCTGCGTTACCTTTCTGTTCCTTTCCTCGCCGCCCGCTCGAGCGCAAGACCTCGACAAACCCTCCGTCAACATCGATGAAGACGTGACCGCCTTCGCTTTCGCTCCCGATGGCCGCGTCGTCTATTCCGTTCGCCGCATGTACCGCAACAAAAAATACGACATGCAGCGCGACGACATCTACCTCCGCGAGACCGGCGGCCGCACCAAGCGCATTTTCCAGGGCGAAAAGTTTACCGTGATGAAGCCGATTACTGCGCCGCAAAGCGACAGCTCCGAAGAAGACGTCGACGAAAAGGGCAAGAAGCGCAAGAAAACTCAGGAAGAAAAGGACCGTCCGACCACGCCGCCGTTTACGTATCTCGTCGAAGGATTTTCCTTTTCGCCAAACGGCAAATTCGTCCTGGTTCAACTGTTGAGCAGCACTATCCTCGACGACTCAAGCCACCCGCAAGACGAGCGCATGACACTGGTGCTCGACGACTCCGGCCGCGAAATCAAACTGAGCGGCGACAACGCCGTAATCCACAACTCGCGTGACGCCATGTGGCTCACCGACGGCTCCACCATGGTGTACCTGACCGAAGCGGTGCAGCCCAACCTGCTCTATTCCTTTAAATTCGCTAACGTAAAAACCGGACCAGCGGGAAACGCGTTTGAAGGCCGGACGTTCATCGGCGCAGTGAAGATTCCTCACTCGAATTCCGCGATCGCCATCGAGCGCGACCGCAACATGTCCGGCCCGCCGCGCCTGCAACGCCTTGAGCTTCTGGCTCAAGACGACAAGGAACTTGCCACGCTCGACGGCTACGAAACTGGTTTGTCCGTCTCTCCTTCCGGCAAACACGTCGCCTACTTCATTGACAAAGAAGTTCTCGAAGTTCGCGACCTCGAAAATCCTAACCGCCTCGCCCGCGTACGCATTGGCCTCGGCGCCATCGAATGGTCCACCGACGAACAGCATTTGCTCATCAAACGCTCGCTCGAACGCAAGTCCGGCGACTTGGTGTGGATTTCATTGCCGCCCCTTGCCGGGGTGAAAGGCATTAGCTCCGATTTGATTCCGGTCATCCAGCCCGACCCGGTTCCGATTCTCCATGGGCTAACCTTTCGCGACTTCTCGATCTCTCCGGACGGCCGCACGCTCGGCGTAATCCCTCCCGGCAAACGCAATCTGCTGCTCTTCCCGCTGCCGTCACCAGGAGCCCGATAACTTGAAAAGGAGGAAGGAATCTTTCAATTACACGGCGAAACTATTAGCGAGCAGATACAGCTCACGGCACTGCCGAAACTCGGCACCGCACTGGATCAATCGGGATACGGCTCGCCCTTGCGCACGATGCGAATGCGGTGATCGGTGAAATCGCTGTGCATCACCGGAACATTGACCTTCGGCATGTGGCAACTCACGCATTTCTCCGTCGCCACGGGACACGCCTTAGGGACGCGCGACGCGTGAGATGCAGCTGACGCTGGCGCAAGCGAATGTTTCGCAGGAATTAAAGCTTTTACTTTCGCCGCGGGATGGCAAGCCAGGCATTTCGCGTCGTACGCCGCGGCGTCATGCTGCAACGGCTGATGCGGATCGTGGCACGCGGCACAAATAAGCCGTGCATCGCCTATGCCCCAGCATTTGCTGTTCTCCAGGCGATAAGGCTGGAAGCGCGCATTCACCGGGCCGCTTGCGCCGGATTGCATTTCATAAACGTCAGTCCACGTGCGATGGCACGCCCCGCAAAAGTCCACCGACGCGATCGGACTGAGCGTGGCGGGGTTGAAGGTCAGCAACGTTCCGGGCGTCACGGCAGCCCCGCCCTGCGACTGCTGCATCAGCGCTGCGTGCGAACCGCCAGGCCCGTGGCATGCTTCGCAGGTAACTCCGGGCGTGGCGTTCTGCGGGGCGAATCCGCCACTTACCGTCGTCGCTCCGGTGGTGTGGCAGCCGAAACATTTTTCCGCCGTCGGCCGGTCCTGCGGAGTTCCGAGCGCTTCCTCAAGATTTACAGGGCGCTTTTGTTCGTGGCCCGTCGTGACATCGAGTCCGCTGATCGCGGGATAGAAACTCATCGTGCTTTCGTAGAACGCGCCGTCTTTTTCGTAAAGGTATGTCTGGCCTTTGTTTGCATTTCCGAACGCCCACAAAATCGCGGCGGAAATCTGGTAGGCGCTGTCGGAGGCGGAGTAACTGTAACCTTCGGCAGTTTGCGAAATCGCGTAGGTGAAAGGCCCGCGTTTCGCGCTGAGCGAAGAATGATCGCGGAGAATTCTTGTGTCGGCGGCCACACTCGCTGCGTGCGCCATCGGCGTGGTGAGTTGCGACGCGGTTTTCTCCGCGTGGCAATTTGCGCAGGTTTTGTTGCCCAGAAAATCTCCGGGTGACTGCGCATTTTTTGTGGGCCACCAGGAATTCTTGGCGCGTTCGATGCGCGAAGCGGTGGCTAGTGGAATTTCTGCCGGCGCAGCGGAAGGACTTGCCTGCGAAGCTTGCGCGTTGCCACTTTTTTGCGAGCGGGCACCGCCCGCGCAAAGTGCTAACAGAATGCAAATCGCGAAAAACAAGGAACTACGGGCCCACATGCAAACCCCGGGGATAAAACAGTCGCGCGAATGGAGGCGCTGTCGATGAGACGCGCGCGGCGGCTCTCAGGTGTCGCGATTCAGAAACCGGCGTGTAAAAGACTTGTCAACACAGTTGGTGATCGAAAAAGTTTCAGGCAGGATTGGCGCTGCTGGACGGAGCGAAGTTCTGTGCGGCTTCGGAAACTCCGGGATAGACGGAGACGATGCGATCCACCTTGGTCAGCTGCAAGCTATGAGCAATCATGGGCTGGACGCCAGCCAGGCGCAACGCGCCGCCGGCACTTTTCAGCTTCGCGTGGCAGCGAACGATCGAGCCAATCGCAGCGCTGTCCATGTGCGTGACACCTTTGAGGTCGAAGACAACGCAGGCGAATTTGTCCTTCAGCAGTGTGTCCACTTCTTTTTCCAGCCGCGCGCATTCCGGTCCGCAATGAATGTTGCCATTGATTTCGAGAGCAGCGACGCCCGGAGCCAGCTCGCGGCGAAGAAATTGCAGAATCATGCCGCGCTGCTCCCCTCTTCTTCGTAAGGAAACTGGCGGATCAAACGTACACAATCACCCAGAGCAGAGAACAAAGTGGTTCCCCAACCGCAAGGAACGAACGGCCCGGATTTTTGATTGACTTGCTTATCGGCTTCGGCGAAGAAACGGACGCGCTGGCCAGGAGGGGGAACTGCGAATTCCTTCACAGTGATGGAAAACTGGACGTCGCCCGCGGGCTGCTTCTTGATAATGGAAAACGAGTGCAACTGCATTAACTGCTCGGCGGGATCCGCCTGAATGTACACCCATTCGCTCACGGGCCGGCTCCGGGGATGCTGGCGCGATACTAGGCCAGTGTACTTCCCTGTGTCAACGGAGTCTCGCCGGCTGCGGCGGCCGAGGGACGAAACCTTTTGCTGGCGAGAGCAGCGAACACCATGAACGCAATCAAAACGATGGATTGTGCGATGGCGAAGGGCGCGCAGAGCGTCCCGCCGAATATGTCCCGGAAATCCGGCGTTTGAGATTGCGATGACAGGCGTTCAAGCCTAAGATGGCGCCCGACTTTTCCCACAGACAACTCAGGACGGAGATAACTCGCGATGGGTTTTCATCATTTGAATTTTCTGGCGGTGTTGGTTGCTGCAGTTTCTACGATGCTGGTGGGTTTCTTGTGGTATTCGCCGGTGCTTTTTGCGAAGCCGTGGATGAAGGAGATGGGCTACGACCCGAACGACAAGGCCCAGACAGAAGCGATGCAAAAATCCGCCGGTCTGGCTTACGCGGGTTCGCTGGCGGCCAGCTTGATTTCCGCGTTCGTGCTTGCGCTGTTCCTGCACTGGATGCGAGCAGAAGGAGCGCGAATTGGAGCAATGACAGGGCTCCATGTATGGCTGGGATTTGTGGCTACCGTGCAATTCACGGGAGCTCTTTTTGCCAAACAGAGCATGAAGCTGTTCGCGATCAACACCGGATATCAGTTGGTGTGTTACCTGGTGATGGGCGCAATTCTTGGAGCGTGGCGGTAGAGGCCGTGCGCTGACGATCCGGCTCGGCTGCCCTCCTACCAGCCACCCATGAGCCGATTAAGTCTGCGGCAAAGCGGAAGCAGGGCTCCCGCACTGCAAACGCCGCGCCGAAACACGGCACTACATCGTGAAACGGCGGAAAAAGCTGTTGGCCTTCCAAGTAGGACGACTGGAAGCATCGGCTACGCGGAGAGCGAGTTTGCCGAGGATATCGTTGAACTGAGCGGCGGCGGCTTTGTCCACGGGTTGTGAGGTGTCGTCGGCAGGACCGTGGTAGCGGTCTTTGTACCAATCGTTGAAGAGTTTTTCTTCAGGCGTTCCAGGCAGCCAGCCGAATTTGAAGGCGAGGGCCGGAACGCCTTTCTTGATGAAGCTGTATTGATCGCTGCGAATGAAGCGAACGTGATCGGGCTGCTTGTCGGCTTGCACGGTTACGCCGGATTCCTTGCAGACTTCGCTGATGTCATCGCCGAGCGTAGATTCGCCGAGGCCCTGCACTTCCAGATACTTCAGCGGAAAAAGCGGGAGGTACATGTCCATGTTAAGGTCTGCGACGATGGGCCCTTGGACGGTAGGATGCGAAGCGTAGTATTGCGAACCAAGGAGGCCTTTTTCTTCGGCGGTAACGGCAAGGAAAAGAATGGAGCGTTTCGGCTTGGCGTTCGAATCGTGAATGGCGCGGGCGACTTCGATGAGCGAAGCAATGCCGGATGCGTCGTCCATGGCGCCGTTGTAGATTTTGTCGCCGTTCACGGGCTGGCCGATGCCAAGGTGATCGAGGTGGGCGCTGATGGCGACATATTCGTTTTTCAGTGAGGCATCGCTGCCGGGTAGCACTGCAGCCAAGTTCAAGGATTGTGCAGTGGATTTCTTAACGGCCGTATTGCCTCGCACATTGATGGCGAGCGGAAAGTGCGGGAGTGGCTTATCCGAACCGACGATGTCAACCAATTGGGCGAAAGTGTGGCCGCTCTCCGCGAAGAATTTCTCGGCGTGAGCGGGATTGACGACGAGAGTGAAATGAAGCGGGGGAGGGCCGCCTGCATTCTTGAGTTCCATACGCTGGGAAAGACGAGCTCCGGCTCCACGAGACCAGGGGATTTCTTCCGCTTTGGGATTCGGAATGACGATAAGCCCGACGGCGCCAGCTTCAGCGATGTTTTTGCGACGCTCCTCGCTGGACTGATAGTGCGCTTTCACCGCAGTAGCGACTGAACTGGGTCCGCCCGGAATGATGACGGCAATTTTGCCGCGCAGGTCCACACCGGCGAAGTCGTCGTAATTGGCCTCAGGAATTTTTAGGCCGTATCCGATGAAGACCGCGGGGGCATCGACGGCCGCTGGGTCGGATGTCGTGCCAAGGTAGCCGTCCTCGCCGAATTGGAATGGTACGGACTTGCCGCTCTGCGTGACGGCGAGCGAAGAGTTGGCTTCGTCCAGTTGGAGGACGTTGAAGTCAACGGTTTGCGAATAGCCTCCGTGCTCACCGGCGGGCTGCAGGCCTGCTTTCTGAAATTGATCCGTAACGTAAGCGGCGGCTTTGGCGAAACCTTCGCTGCCGGTGCCGCGGCCTTCGAGTTTGTCGTCGGCGAGATATTGGATGTGAGCCCACCAGGCGTTGCCGAGGGCGGTCCAATCTTTCTCCGCGGCAGTGACGATCCCAGCGAGCAGAATTGCGGCAACGAGCAAACGGGTAACGAGTTTCAACTTTGGTCTCCAGGTCAAAAACGATACAAAAAGTAGCGAAGCGATTCTAAACCACGGACCGCAAAGGCTGGAACTTCCAAATCTACAGGTGTGAATCGTATCGACGCACGAACAAGCGAAATCGCGCTTCAGTACGCGGCGCCGCGTACTTTACATAATCTGGAAGGAAACATAATCTGGAAATTGGAGCAAGGATACGGATTCATCGAGGCCCAACCTCAAAAAAAGAAGCAAATGCCAGGCGCCGCGTGGCTGCGCGTCGCGCCCACGGCTATTGTCGAACGGGCGCGAGATCGCCCGGCGCTACATGGCGATCGATTAGGTGTTTTTTAGCTTTTGCACTTCGGAGGGAGTGAGCGAGCGGAATTTGCCGGGAGGAACGTCGAGTTTTAGAGGGCCGAACTGAACGCGTTTAATTTTTTCCACCAGAAAGCCGATTTGCTGGAACATGCGGCGGATCTGCCGATTGCGACCCTCAATGAGCGTGACTTCGTACCAAGGATTGGACGCGTCTTCGATGAGGCGGATTTTTGCGGGCGAGGTTTTGACACGGCGGCCATCTTCGAGCGGGATGGTAATTCCCTGCCGGAGGCGCTGGATGGATTTTTCGTCAGGGCGGCCGCTGACCTTGACGTTGTAAGTCTTGGGCATGTGCTCGCCGGCTTTGGTAAGTTTCTGCGCGAGATAGCCGTCGTTGGTGAGAAGGAGCAGGCCTTCGCTGGCGTAGTCGAGGCGGCCGACGGGATAGACACGTTCGGGGAGTTTGCCTAGAAGATCCATGACGGTTGGGCGGCCCTCGGGATCGCTGACCGTAGTGACATAACCTTTGGGTTTGTGGAGAAGGAAGTAGAGTTGGCGTTGCGGCGCGGCCAGCGGTTTTCCATCAAGGGTGATTTTGTCGGTGGCTGGGTCGGCTTTAGTGCCGAGCTCGGTAACAATCGCGCCGTTTACGGTAACGCGGCCGGCAAGGATGAGTTCTTCCGATCTGCGGCGCGACGCGACGCCAGCGGCGGCAAGAATTTTTTGCAAGCGATCGGCCATGAATCCAGGAAACAGCCTTGTCCGCAGAAAAGTATAAGGCATCGCAGAGTGAATGGCCGCAGGGCTAAGGTTGGAGAGGGGCGCGGCTTCTCGTTCCGCGCCCGGAGAGAGAAATGCTTGAAGGTGGACTCATTGTGAATGAGCGACGAAGCGGCCGCAATTAGCGGAAACACGTAGGACAAAGGACTGTTCGATGGCCAGTCCCGGAACTGTCCCTGCCGAACAGCGCCAAAAGCAAGAAATTTTGTTAGACTCCACTTGTCACAACCCAAGTTGTTCATCCCGAGCCTGAGAATGAAGCGCAAACCGAAGACGACGAAGCAGGGCAACGTAAAAAAAATCATCAAGCCCATTGTTCCAGGCCAGCCGGAGAAAGCGGAAATTAGCGTTCACGGCGCCGACGACCTTTACAAAGAACTCCGCATTGAGAACACGCTGGAAGACTCGAAAGGCCACAAGGTGAAGCTAAAGCCGGGCGCCGAAGTGGAAGTGACAGTGGAAGCCGACGTCAAAGATACCGATCCGAAGGATTCCGATCCAAAAGATTCCGAATCGGAGTAGTAATTATTTTCCTGGTGTTTGTCGTAACGACAGAATCGGTACATTCCTGTATTCCCTCAATGGCTCCCGGATCCGCACAATCGTTTCTCCCACCGCCAAACCATGTCCAAAACGATTCTGATCGTAGACGACAACGATATTTTGCGAAGGGTCTTGAAAGAGTTCCTACGGAAGCATGCCGGCGCAGCTTCTTTTGAAGAGGCCGGGGATGGGCGCGAAGCGATCGGGCGGGTGACACAGAGCAAACCTGCGCTGATTATTCTGGACCTCTCCATGCCAGGGATGGGGGGCTTGAGGGCCGCGCAGGAACTGAAGAAGATTGCTCCAGATGTCCCGATTCTGCTCTTTACGATGCATGACGCACGGCCGGAAGACATCGGCGTCGATGCGGTAGTCACGAAGGTGGATGGACTAAGCCAGTTGGCCGAAAAAGTCCGGTATTTCCTGGAAAAGCCAAATCCTTCCGGAGTGTCCGCGGCAGTGTGACCAGCCGCGGCGGCGCGCTCTTCAACTGACCTACAGATTGAGTTACCATGCGGGCGACCCCTCGTCATGTTTGCGATTCGGTTGACGAGCCCAGGAGCCCCCTCATGTTCTGTTCGAAATGCGGAAATCGGCTGGCCGAAGGCTCGGTGTTCTGCCAAGTCTGCGGGGCGGCGGCGCCAACAGCGGTCGCCAGCGCACCAGGAACAGCGGTTCCGGGAACGCCAGCCTTCGCAGCGCCCATGGGCCAAGTGGCGGTATCTCCGCACTGGCTACCGACACCAACGCGCACCTACGCGGGCTTTTGGCTACGTTTGGTTGCCGCAATTATTGACAGTACGATCGTGGGAGCGGTTAGCGGCGCGCTCTTCTTTCCGCTTATGGCCATGACGGGGCTCGGTACGGTGTTAAACGGCATTAAGGAGCACGGACAGCCCGATCCGGCGGCGATCATCGCGATGCTCTCTTCCATGCCGTTGCTGATCGGCATCGCAATCGCAGGCAAGTGGCTTTACTTTGCTTACTGCGAGAGTTCGGAGTGGCAGGCTACACCGGGGAAGAAGGTTTTGAACCTGACGGTGACCGATATGGACGGGAACCGAATTTCCTTCGCGCGAGCATCGGGAAGATTTTTTGCGAAATATATCTCCGGTTTCATGCTGCTGATTGGATACATCATGGCGGGATTCACGGAGAAGCGGCAGGCGCTGCACGACATGATTGCCGGCTGCCTGGTGCTTCGCTCGTAGATATTCAAGGGGGAATGGATTTTTTAGGCCCCAGAAAATTCCTGAAGAAGGAGCTATACGGTGGGTGAAATGACTGCGGAACAAGCGTACGCGCTGGTGCAGAACGTTTTGCTGGGAAACATCAAAACGGAGAGCCGCACGACGAAGTCCGTGATCGCGGCTGTGCCGAGCACGAATCTGGACTATCGGCCGGACCCTTACGCCAAGAGTGCCAACGAGCTAATGCGGCACATCGCGGCGGCGGACAACTTCTTTCTCAAGTCGGTGATTGACGGAGTGTTTGTGCCGGGCAGCGTAACGATTCCGGAAAATGTCAAAACGCCGCAGGAAGTTGCGCACTGGTACGAGCAAACCTATGCCGCAAACTTTGAAACGGTTGGTAGGCTTTCGGGCGAGCACCTTATCAAGATGGTTGACTTTCGCGGGCTATTCCAGAAGCCAGCTTTTACGTTTATCCAGTTCGGGCTGCTGCACACGATCCATCACCGCGGCCAGCTCTCAACCTACTTACGACCGATGGGGAGCAAAGTGCCTGCGATTTACGGCGAGAGCTACGATTCGGCCGAAGCCAAGAAGGCCGCGGCGCAGGCGCAGGCCTGATCGAAAAGTCGCCAACCAGTCTACCGGTCTAGTGACTGCCGCACTTTTTTGCGGTACTCTGCCGGCACGTCCCTGGAGGATATCAATGCGACGAATTGCCCTGCCCCTCTTGCTCCTGCTGGTTTGCTCAACAGGTATTTCGGCTCAACAAAATCCGGCGGATGCGCTGGCCAGCAAAGAGGATGTTCAGAAATACCTAGATGTGATGCACTCGCGCGAGATGCTGGACAAGACGCTGGATCAAATGTTGAAAGTTCAGCGCCAGATGATCCACGAGCAGTACTTGAAAGACAAAAACAAACTGCCTGCGGATTTTGAGGAACGTATGAATTCGTTCCTCGAGGAAACTCTGAAGTCCTTTCCGTGGCAGCAAGTTCTGGATTCCATGGTGCCGGTGTACCAGAAGCACTTTTCAAAGGGCGATTTGCAGGCTCTTTCGGACTTTTATTCGAGCCCCGTGGGACAGAAGGTAATTCGCGAACTTCCGGCTATCTCCGCGGAAGCAATGCAAGAGATGATGCCTTTGATGCAGAAACAAATGGCCGAGATGACAGGGCGATTGCAGAAGCAGATTGCGCAAATGACGAAGGAGGCTGGAGCAAAGATCTCGCCCAAGAGCTAGCCGCTAACAGGAAGAGCAGACAATTCTAACCAGGCTCAGCGGACGACGCCGGCTAGCGGAGACGATGCGGAGGCATAGAGTTTTTTGGGCATGCGGCCGGCGAGATAGGCTTTGCGGCCGGCGCTGGTGGCATCGCGCATGGCTTCGGCCATGAGTTCGGCGTCGTTGGCTTCGGCGATAGCGGTATTCATCAAGATTCCGTCCGCGCCAAGCTCCATCGCTACTGCTGCATCGGAAGCTGTTCCCACTCCCGCGTCCACAATTAGAGGAACTTCAATGATGCGTTCGCGCAGAATTCGCAGCGCGGCGGGATTTTGCACGCCGAGGCCGGAGCCAATCGGCGCGGCGAGCGGCATGACTGCGGCGGCGCCGGCGTCAACTAGTTTGCGCGCGGCGATCAAATCGTCATTGGTGTAAGGCAATACGACGAAACCTTCCTTGACAAGGATTTTTGTGGCTTCGATGAGCTGCTCGGTGTCCGGATAGAGGGTTTGCTGGTCGCCGATGACTTCAAGTTTGACCCAATTTGAAAGGCCCACTTCCTGCGCGAGGCGCGCAGTGCGGATCGCTTCGTCTGCGGTGTAGCAGCCTGCGGTGTTCGGCAGGATGAACATTTTGTCGCGCGGGATGTAGTCGAGCAGCGATTCCTTGGACTTGTCGGTCAGGTTGACGCGGCGGACGGCGACGGTAACCATGTCCGCGCCGGAGGCAGCGTGAGCGCGGGCCATTTCTTGGAAGCTTCGGTATTTTCCGGTACCGACGATGAGACGCGAAGAAAAAGCGCGGCCGGCGATGACGAGCTGATCAGCCATGTGGGTTTCCCTACTGGAATTGTAGAACGACGCGCAGCGGGCGACAAACCGGAGCTTTATTGCTGGATGACGGGACGCGGCTCGGCGACGTCGGCGTAGAGGGATTCGATGACGTCGTGATACTGCTCTTCGACGACGCGGCGCTTGAGCTTCATGGTGAAGGTGAGCGCGCCATTGTCGAAGGTGAAGTCGCCCGGGAGCAACGCAAATCGTTTGATGGTTTCGAACTGAGCAAGATGCGTGGAGAGGCGCTGGATTTCGGCATGGATCAAAGTGCGCGTGAAGGGATGAGCGGTGACTTCTTCGTTGGTCGAGATGGCAATTCCCTGCTCGGCGGCTTTGGCGGAAATCGTTTTGCAGCTGGGAACGATGAGCGCAACCACGAATTTGCGGCGATCGCCGACCACCATTGCGTTGGAAATATATGGGCTCGTCTTCAGCGAATTTTCGATGGGCTGCGGTGCAATGAATTTTCCAGCAGACGTCTTGAGCAGATCCTTCTTGCGATCGGTGATGAAGAGGTAGTTGTCTTTGTCGAGATAGCCGATGTCGCCGGTGTGGAACCAGCCGTCTTCGTCAATAACCTCGCGAGTGGCTTCGGGCGATTTGTAGTAGCCCTGCATGACCATGGGCCCGCGGACGAGGATTTCGCCGTCGTCGGCGGCTTTGACTTCGCAATTGGGAATGGGTTGGCCGGAGCTGCCGGGGCGATTGCGGGGAAAATTGTTGGAGACGATCGGTGAAGTTTCGGTGAGGCCGTAGCCCTGATAAATGGGGATGCCAACGCTCCAGAAAAACTCGCACAACGCGCGGGAGAGCGGAGCGCCGCCAGAACAAACAAGACGCAGGCGGCCGCCAGTACCTTCGCGAATTTTCTGGTAGACAAGTTTATCCGCGAGAGCCCATTGCATTTTGAGGAGCGGACCTGCGGACGATTCGCCGCAGCGCCAAGATGCAGAACGTTCAGCCACACGCATGGCCCAGGCAAAAAGTTTCTTTTTCAGGCCGGGCGCGGCGCTTCCCTGCTCCATCAGGCGCGCGTAGATTTTCTCGAAGACCCGCGGCACGGCGGCCATTACCGTGGGGCGGATTTCGAGCAGCGCGGGAGCGACGTTTTCGACCGCTTCCACATAGGCAATCGGTACACCGTTGAACAGGTAAAGGTAATCGAGCGTGCGTCCGTAAACATGGGCCAATGGCAGGAACGAAATGGCAACATCCGAAAGGGAATGAAGAGCGAAGTCAGAACCGACGTCGGTGACGTTCGAACAAAAATTGGAGTGCGTGAGCATGACGCCCTTGGGTTCACCCGTGGTGCCCGAGGTGTAGATGATGGAAGCGAGCTGGCCGGGGAGAACTTGCGAAGCGCGCATTCGGTACGAGGCTACTTCGCCGCCACCGGCTGAGGCGATCAGCGTTTCGTAGCGCAGACAATCGTTGGGGACATTGTCTCCGGCATCGGCCACGACGATGTGTTCGAGACTGGGCAGTTGGTCACGAATGGCCAAGAGCGCGACCAGCTGATCCTTGCCCGCGACAAAGACGACGCGTGTTTCGGCATGGTTGAGGATGTAGGCCATGCGGTCGGGCGATTCCTTGAAATAGACAGGCACAGTGACGGCGCCGCTGCCGTTGATCGCGAAATCGGCGGTGTGCCACTCCGGGCGATTGGCGCAGAAGAGGCCGACGCGGTCGCCGGGCTTCACGCCGAGTTCGAAAAAGGCCTGGGCAAGGCCGGCGATGCGGCGGAGAAATTCCTCGCTTGAAATATTTTGCCAACCCGATAATTTGCGAAACATTTGAGCGCGGGGACTGGGCCAAGTGTCCACCGCATGCAGCATCTTGGAGGGGAGAGTGCCGTAGCTCATGCTTCGGTGCCGCCACTGGTCGCGGGCATCTGACCTGACTGTAACCCATTCAGGCAGAGGCCGCAATTGAGGCCAATTCCGAGCGCATCAGGCAGTAACCATCTTCAAGCTTCTGACCCGCACGGAGACAAATTGGCGGGCGACGAACTCTCTCTTTGCATAGACAATCGTTGGCGAGTCTCAAAGGCCTGGACGCGAGATGGAGTGAATCGCTTGACGAGCGGCGCGAATTCTGACAAATGGAAGCGGCTCCTCGCGTTCGCGATCATCTACTTCGTATGGGGATCGACGTTCCTGGCGATCCGCATCGGCGTCCATGAAGTTCCGCCTCTGCTGCTTGCGGCAATGCGGTTTTTTATAGCCGGTCTCGCCCTGTTCCTGTGGGTCACTGCACGTGGTGAACGGTTGCCGACCGCGCGGCAATGGGCTGCGGCTACTCTTTTGGGCTTTTTCATTTTTGTTTGCGACTACGGCCTGTTGTTCTGGGCCGAAAAGCGCGTACCGTCCGGTATTGCAGCGGTTATGCTCGCGCTGATTCCCGCGTTCATGGCCATCTCTGAAATATTGTTTCTTGGAACGCAGAAGCTCACCCTGCGGCTTGCGGCGGCATTGATTGTCGGCCTAGGCGGCGTTGGTGTCCTGATGAGCCGCTCGTTAAGCGTCGGCGGAGCGCCCATCGACCGGGCCGGCGCGGTAGCGCTGATCGTAGCTGCGCTGAGCTGGTCGGTTTCGTCCGTTCTTACGCGAAAGGTGCCTTTGCCCGATTCCAAGGTGATGAGTTCCGGCGCGCAAATGCTGGCCGGGGGCTTGCTGCTAGCTTTGGCTGCAGCTGGGTTTGGCGAGTTTAGGGATTTCCACTTTTCGAGCGTTTCGCGAGAGGCCTGGCTCGCATTGGCTTACCTGATCGTTGCCGGTTCGATCGTTGGATACACCGCCTACTTGTGGCTGCTTCACCGTGAGTCGCCGACTAAGGTCGCTACCTACGCGTACGTGAACCCTATTGTCGCGGTGATCATGGGCTACTTCTTCGGCGGCGAACCTCTGGACTTGCGCACCATCCTCGGTACCGCGCTGGTGCTGGTCAGCGTGATTGTCATCACGACCACCGATTCGAAAGCGCCTGCACCGGCCAGGCTGGCAATCGAAGAGGCGGATTAGCTCGCCCCCCGAAGCTATTTCCCGTTCGCACAGCAGCCCGGTTGCGTCTTGTCTGCGACATACCTGCCCTGCACGTCGACGGAGCCAGCTGCGTCGTAGCGATCATGGTGGCGAACCCAGTCGGTGAGGTTGCCGCGGACGGTTTCGTTGCGGCCTTTCGGTGTGAGATCAAGGTACACGTAAGCCCCGACAAGCAGTTCGTCGCCACGCCCGTAGGTTGAGTACGTGTGGAAGACAGCGCCGTCCGAGTCTTTGTAGAAGATGCTGACGCCGGCGCGCTCTTCGCTGACAGCTTCGCGCAACTCAAAATTGTGATAGACCTTGCCGCCGGCGACTTCTTCAGGGCGGAAGGAGACGTGATAGTCGTAGTTGAAGTCGCTCGCGTGCGAAGAAACCCAGGGGAATTGCCAGCCCATTCGTTTCTGGAAGGCCGCGATTTCGGGATATGGAGCGCGGGAAATAGCGACGAAGGAGACGTCGTGCTGTTCAAGATGGATGCGGGCGCCGTCGATGTGATCGGCAAGAAAGGAGCAGCCGACACAACCTTCGCCCCAGCCGGGGGCAAACATGAAATGGCGGACGATGAGCTGGGTGCGGCCCTGAAACAGGTCGGCTAATGCGACTTTTCCCTGCAGTCCAGCGAAGACGTAGTTTTTTTCGACTTTCACCCACGGCAAAGCGCGGCGGGCGGCCGCGACGGTGTCGTATTGGCGAGTCAGCTCCTTTTCGCGGGCGAGAAGGTGCAACCGAGCGTCGAGCCACTCGGCCCGAGAAACAACCCTGGGAATTGCGGTCGAAGGTGATGTCATGAATTTTTCTCCTGTAGCGAAACCAAAAGCCTTTGAGGCGTCTAAATGCTGGCCAGCCATCTGGCGAGAAAAGACCGAAGAGCAAAGATCAAACCGCTGCTGCATGCAGTGGCGGCCAAAATCGGCAAAATTGGCATGCACGTTGGGCACATGTTTCGGCCTCCTGTGCGATAGTCGAAGTGGCTCAGCGAAATTCGACAGAACGACCAAGAACTCTCTTATGGAAGGCGACACCAGCGTGCGGCTCAAGCCGTCGCCGACGTCAAGTCCAAGAAAAGGCGGCAGTTGTAGAGTTGGAACGAAATGTCGAATTCGGTCGTTTGCTAACGACTATCCGTTAGAGGTGCACGACTGAGGTTAGAGGAGGAACACAATGAAGTATCTGTGCATTGTCTATACGGAAGAAGCGAAACTTGCCGCGCTGTCGGACAAGGAATTCGAGCAACTGGATGCGGACTCGTTGGCCTACGACAAAGAGATGCGGGAGGGCGGATACTTTTTGGCCGCGCAGGCGCTGCAATCGGTTCAAACCGCGACAACACTGCGCGTGCGCAAGAACAAATTGTCGGCGACGGATGGCCCATTCGCCGAGACCAAGGAGCAACTTTGCGGGTTTGTACTGATGCAGACAAAGGATCTGAACGAAGCGATTCGCGTCGCTTCTAAAATTCCTTCGGCTCGCGTGGGAAGCATTGAGGTGCGACCGGTGCGTGAATTGGCGGACCAAGAACCGTGGGACAAGCGTGGATGACAAACGCCACCAACTCCATTTCCGAAAAGGTCGAAGAGATTTACCGGACAGAGTCGCGGCGAATCCTGGCGACGCTGATCCGGCTGCTCGGCGACTTCGATTTGGCGGAGGAAGCGCTGCAGAACGCGTTTGCCGCGGCAGTCGCGACCTGGCCAAGAGATGGTTTGCCAGAAAATCCGCGGGCGTGGCTGGTGTCGGCAGGGAGATTCAAGGCGGTGGACGCGCTGCGGCGGCGAACGAGGTTTGACGCTGTGCAGGCAGAGCTTGCTAAGTCGCTTCAGTTTTCGACAGGGAAAATCGAAGCACCTGATTTAGAAGACGACCGACTGCGACTGATTTTTGTCTGCTGCCATCCGGCATTGCCGCCGGACGCGCAGATCGCATTGACGTTGCGAGAAGTCTGCGGGCTGACGACGGAAGAGATCGCGTCCGCATTCCTGACGACGGCGCCGACCGTTGCACAGAGAATCGTGCGCGCAAAGAACAAGATTCGCGATGCGAGAATTCCCTACGAGGTTCCGGCGCTGGCGGATTTGCACGAGCGGCTCGAGGCGGTGTTGCACGTAATCTACCTGATTTTCAATGAAGGGTATTCGGCTTCGTCGGGCGACAGGTTGACGAGGAGTGATCTGACGCAGGAAGCGATTCGACTAACGCGACTGCTCATTAGTTTGTTGCCCGCGCCGGATTCGGAAGTAGTTGGATTGCTGGCCCTTATGCTGCTGCAGGAATCGCGCAGGGCGGCGAGAACATCAGCGGACGGCGAGGTGGTCCTTCTGGAGGATCAAGATCGATCGCTTTGGAACCGCAACGAGATCGCTGAGGGAATCGGTTTGGTGCGGCAAGCTCTGGCCACGCGCAATGTCGGCGCGTACACGTTGCAAGCCGCAATCGCAGCCAGCCATGTCGAGGCGCCGAGCAGCGCAGCGACGGATTGGAATGAGATCGTCGGACTATATGATCTGCTGAGAGAAGTTGACCCGTCTCCAGTCGTGGAATTGAACCGCGCCGTGGCAGTGGCCATGCGCGATGGCGAGGCGGAGGGGCTTCGCTTGATGGACGAACTGCTGGCGGCAGGCGAATTGCAAGACTATTCGTTCGCGCATGCTGGACGAGCCGAACTTTGCCGGCGGCTTGGGCGAAACGAGGAGGCGCGGAAATCGTATGCGCGGGCTTTGCAATTGATCGAGCAGGAGCCCGAGCGAAGGTTCATCCAACGGAGATTGCAAGAGCTGGGAAATGACGTCTGAGAGCGCTTAAACGGGACGAACTAGCCCTTCTTTCGTAGCGCGCGTGTTGCGAACCAGGAGCAGCACCAAAAACATTCCAACCAGCGGAATCAAGCCGGCGACAACGACGATCTGGTTGAAGGTATGACCTGGCACGTTTTGGCCCGCATCTGTGTAGTATCCAATCAGCTTAAACGCAATGATGGTGCCGATGCCGGCCCCTGTGCCGCTGAAACCAAAAACGGACGCGACGGAGCCTCCGGTATAAAGGTCAGAAGGCAGGACGTTGGCTATCGTCGAAAACGCCGCGTAACAAAATGTCGCAACGGCAAAGAGGGCGGCGATGGCAAAAAGATTCGAAGTAAAAATTGTGGGGATTAGCAGGGTGACGCCGATACCGCCGAAAACCACGATGGCTTTGCGTGCCGCACCGAGGGGCCACCCGCGCTTGATGAGATAGCCGGACGCCCAGCCACCAAAGAAGTTGCCCAAATCGGCGCCGACGAAGGGTACCCAGAACGTCATGACACTTGTCTTGACCGGAATGCCCTTAGCTACGAGATACAGCGGAAACCAGTCGGCGATAAAAAACCAAACGGGATCGGTAAGGGTCTTGGCAGCTATGGCGCCCCAGGTCTGCGGAAGCTTCAGGAGATCGCCCCAGGCGCGCCCCTTTTCGGCAGCTGCCTGCGTCTCAGAAGCGTCGGCAAGAATCATGTCTCGCTCGGCGGGCGAGATGCGCGGATGTTCTGCGGGGAGATAGTAGCTTCGTCGCCAAACGTATAGCCAAATGAATCCCAGGAGCCCGGGAACGACGAATGCGGGCTGCCAGCCCCAGCGATAGTAAATGGGCACGATGACAAAGGGGGCGATAATGCCCCCGACGGAAGAACCGCTGTCAAACAGTGCGGCGGCGAGTCCACGTTCGCGTTTGGGAAACCATTCCGAAACCGCTTTGGCGGCGCCGGGCCAGTTGAACGATTCACCGAGACCGAGAAAAAAGCGAAAAACAGCGAAACTGCGAAGACCAGAAGCCAGGGACGTCGCGATGGAGACGAGGGAGTAGAAGAAAACGGAGATGCTGAGGCCGCGCCGCGTACCTATGTGATCAATGATACGACCGCCGGGCGTTTGTCCGAGAGCGTAGGCTACACGAAACGTGATGAGAAGATTGGCATAGTCCGTGTTCGTCCAGTGGTATTTCGGAATGAGAAAAAGCGAAAGTGACGACAGGGTTTGCCGGTCGATGTAGTTGATGACGGTGGAAGCGAAGAGCAGGCCGCCGATCCACCAGCGAAGGTTGGGGATGTACCGCTGATCGGTCGTTGGCGGCGATGGAAGCATTTACGTTTATTTCGCAGAGTCGAATTGGGCCGTGGACTGCGGCCCCAATGAGGCGGCGGAGTCCTTGTCCAAGAAGACCGTAACGTGAGCGTGCCGGCGCAGCGCCGATGCGGGAGCAGCGGGGTCAATTGGTCCGGCTACACACGCCTTGACGGCGGCGGCCTTGCGGGCATCCGGCACCACCGCGATGATCTCCTTCGCCCGCAAGATTTGCCGAATAGACATGGATATGGCCTGCGGGGGGACTTGGTCGAGGCTGGGGAACCAGCCTTCGTTGACTTGCTGCTGGCGGCAAGCCTGGTCGAGAGAAACGATGAGATACGGCTCGTCGGTATCGAAATCGGCTGGCGGGTCGTTGAACGCGAGGTGGCCATTTTCGCCAATACCCACAAAAGCGAGATCAACCGGAGCCGAAAGCAGTGCGCGGCCTACTTGTTCTCTGACAACTTCCGCTTCCGATTCGCCGTTGAGCGGATGAAATTGCTTGACGCCGACTTTGTTCACGAGCCGTTCGTACAGATACTTTCGAAAACTGGCGGGATGCGTGATCGGCAGGCCGACGTACTCGTCGAGGTGAAACACTTCGATTCTGGACCAATCGATGCCGGGTGCGGACGTCAGGGCTTCGAGGAACTCCAATTGCGAGGCTCCCGTAGCAGCGACCAAGCGAACAGCTGTCTTTTCGCGTAGCAGAGAACGCAGGGAATTCGCCGCATGTTCGGCGGCGGCTCGGCTCAGCGAGCCTTTGTCTGGAAAAATCTTGATCTGCAAAGTGGCGCTCCCTCTTGCTGCGATCTAAGAAGCGGACGGTAATTCGATGCGTTTACCCGAAGAACATGCTGCGTAAATTGCCTCGACCAAAGCGACACTTCGTCGAGCTTCGGCTCCGGAACAGCGAGGCGTGCCGTTGCTCTGGATCGACTGAATGAAATCTTCCAGCACGGCCCGGTGGCCACGGACATCGCTAACCGTCGCAGAAGAGGCGCTAGCGTTCTGATCGTCGCCGGTGCTGTGCGCATCCGACGGAGGGTTGCGCAGATCGGCGGCAAGGAGGCGGTCGTGTTCGATGATTACTGTGCCTTCCGAGCCGGTGAGTTCGACGCGGCGCGGGTAGCCTGGATAGACGGATGTCGTCGCTTGCAGTGTTCCCAGTGCACCGTTTGCGAATTCGAGTGTTGCTACCAGGGTATCTTCGGCTTCGATCTTGTGCAGAGCAGTTTTACGCACCGCATGAACTGAACGGACATCGCCGAAAAGCCAAAGTAAGAGATCGGCGGTGTGAATGGCTTGGTTGATCAGGGCGCCGCCACCATCGAGTTTGAGCGTGCCGCGCCAGTGAGAGTCGGCGTAATAGCTTTCGGGACGAAACCATTTCACGCGCGCGTCGGCAAGGATCGGCTTTCCAAGTGCTCCGGCATCCATCCAACCTTTGACTCGAAGAAGATCGACCTTGAAGCGGTCCTGAAAAAAGACGCCGAGTTTGACGCCAGCCTGGCATGTTGCGGCAATGAGAGCGTCGGCGCGGGTGGTGGTGATGTCGAGCGGCTTCTCGCTAAGAACATGCAACCCACGGCGCGCGGCGGCAATTCCCTGCTCGGCGTGCAGGCCCGAGGGACTTCCAATGGCGACAAAGTCCATTGGCCTGTGTGCGAGAAAGTTCTCAAAATCGGTGTACGGGGTACCGCCGTATTCGGCGGCGAACCGCGCTACCTTTCCCGCATTCGCGCCGTAAACGGCGGCAACGTTGACGCCGGGGATTTCGCGCGCCGCTCGCGCGTGCGTCTGCGAAATATTCCCGCCGCCGATGATTCCAACATTCACGCTCATGATCTTGGGGCCGTCAAAGCGAAGGTATGACGCGGCATGGTATGCGACGAAGTATTGAGCCGTCAATTTTTTCTGGCAAATCCCAATATCGCTGCGCCTTCAGCAGAATTGACGGCGGTGCGCTAAGATGACCGTGGAGAGAACGCGATGAGTACGACCGTCACCAATCCAGACGCGGCTGCTGCACTTTCGCGAGGTCCGTTTCGAGCGCCACGCGGAACTCAGATTTCCTGCAAGGGCTGGCAACAGGAAGCCGCTCTGCGCATGTTGATGAACAACCTTGACTCCGAAGTTGCCGAGAAGCCGGACGATTTGGTTGTTTACGGCGGTACGGGCAAGGCCGCGCGGAACTGGGAGAGCTTTCATGCGATTGTGAATTCGCTGCGTGGACTGGCAAACGACGAAACGCTCCTGGTGCAATCGGGCAAGCCAGTAGGAATTTTTCGCACCCACGAATACGCACCCCGCGTACTGCTGTGCAATTCGAACCTGGTCGGTCACTGGAGCAATTGGGACAAGTTTCACGAGCTGGATCGCGCCGGCCTGATGATGTACGGCCAAATGACCGCCGGGAGTTGGATTTACATCGGCACGCAAGGGATTCTGCAAGGGACCTACGAAACATTTGCAGCAGCCGCAGCGAAGCATTTTGCTGGTGATTTGAAGGGCAAACTGGTCGTAACGGGCGGAATCGGTGGGATGGGCGGGGCCCAGCCTCTGGCTGCGACCATGAATGGCGCCGCGTTTTTGGGGATTGACGTTGATCCTGAGCGCATCAAAAAGCGTCTGAAGACCGGCTATATCGATGTGCTGGTAAACAGCCTCGACGAGGCACTGCGCATTTTGAAGAACGCCGTGCGCAAGGGCGAATCGACTTCGGTTGGTTTAGTAGGCAACTGTGCGGATCTGATTCCAGAACTCGCCAAACGTGGTGTGGTGCCAGACCTCCTCACAGACCAGACCAGCGCACACGATCCCGTCGACGGCTATGTTCCGAACGGGATGACACTTGAAGCGGCGCTGGAGCTAAGGAAAAAAGATCGCGACGAGTACAAAAAGCGCTCGTTGCAAGCGATGGCCGAGCACGTTCAGGGCATGCTCGATCTGCAAAAGCTCGGCGCCGTTACCTTCGACTACGGCAACAACATTCGCACATTCGCCTATCAACAGGGCGTAAAAGACGCCTACAACTTCCCCGGATTCGTTCCGTCGTACATACGTCCGCTGTTCTGCGAAGGGAAAGGACCGTTCCGGTGGGCGGCGCTATCGGGCGAACCGGCGGACATTGCCCGCACTGATCAGCTGGTGCTGGAACTGTTTCCGCAAAACGAGCACCTCCGCCGCTGGATCACGTTGGCGCAGAAGCGCGTGAAATTTCAGGGCCTGCCGTCACGTATCTGTTGGTTGGGATACGGAGAGCGTGACAAATTTGGCTTGGCTTTGAACCAACTTGTGGCAAAAGGAGAGCTGAAAGCGCCCGTCGTCATGGGACGTGACCATCTGGACTGCGGTTCGGTCGCTTCGCCATATCGCGAGACGGAGTCGATGAAGGACGGATCAGACGCAGTCGCGGATTGGCCTCTTCTGAACGCTCTGGTCAACACCGCCAGCGGTGCTTCATGGGTCTCGATTCACAACGGCGGCGGTGTCGGCATAGGTTATTCGCAGCACTCGGGTCAAGTCACTGTTGCGGACGGAACCAAGGAGATGGCCGCACGCATTGAACGTGTGTTGACGAACGATCCAGGTATGGGCGTAATCCGGCACGCTGACGCCGGTTACCCGGAAGCGATTGCGTTTGCCAAAGAAAAAGGCGTGAAACTGCCAATGGGCTCTTGAAGGATTCTCGTGACGGACATGAGCTTCACTGGCTTGCTGCACGAAGATAACTCGCATCCAACAAATTAGGAGACATGAATGTACGTAGTCTTGGGAGCTTCAGGCAATACCGGATCGGTTGTTGCACGAAAGCTTTTGGAGAAGGGCGAGAAAGTGCGCGCAGTAGGTCGCGACGCCTCGAAATTGAGCGCGCTGGCGCGCTTGGGCGCGGACGTAGACCCGGTGGATTTGCGCGACTCGGCCGCTCTGGCGAATGCCTTTGCAGGAGCGAAAGGCGCCTACGTACTGATTCCACCTCAGATCCATGCTGAGGATTTCATCGCTGCAGCGGAGTCCATCAGCACCGCCATTGCTTCCGCCGTCAAAGACTCCGGCGTTTCGCACGTGGTGGCGTTGAGCAGCATCGGCGCGCAACATCCGGAACGCACTGGCCCGATTGTCACGCTTCACCGCCTGGAAGAGAAGCTCAAACAGGTGCCGCAGCTTTCGGCTCTTTTTCTTCGCCCTGCCTACTTCATGGAAAACTTCATGATGATGATTCCCCTGGTGCAAGCAATGGGCTTCTTCGCCGGAGGAATTCGCGGCGACCTGAAGATGCCCATGATCGCTACGCGTGATATCGGAGAATACGCGGCGGATCGCCTCGCCGCATTGGACTTCAGCGGATTCACCACACAAGAGATGCTGGGTCAGCGCGACGTTTCTCACGACGAATCCGCCGCCGCAATCGGTGCAGCGATCGGCAACCCGAAACTTTCGTACCAAAAATTCCCGGCGTTCCTCGTCGAGCAAGGTATCAAGCAGCTTGGCATTCCGAAGAAGACCGCCAGTCTGATGACGGAAATGCATGAAGCGGGCAACGAAGGGTTGCTCAATCCGCAGGAGCCCCGTTCGGAGAAAAATACAACGGCGACTTCCGTCGAAGCGTTCGCAGAGGAAGTCTTTGCACCGGCTTACAAAGCCAAAGCCGCAACCGCTTAAAGCCAAGTCTCGACTTCAAGCATAATAGTCGGGCTGTGAGCACTTCCCTTCTGATCCGCGGAGCGTCGCAAATCGTGACGGGCGGCGGCCGAGCGCCGCGTCGTGGTAAAGCTCTTGCTGATATCGGTGTACTCCGCGATGGGGCGATTTTGCTCCGCGACGGGGTCATTTCTGCCGTCGGACCAGTTGCAAGAGTCGAGAGGCTGAAGGAAAGCAAGGCGGCCGAAGTGCTTGACCTAGATGGTCGCGTCGTCCTCCCCGGATTCGTTGACTCCCATACTCACCTGATTCACGCCGCAAGCCGTGCCGAAGAGTACGAACTAAAAATTCAAGGTGTTGGCTACGAAGAGATTGCGCGCAAAGGGGGCGGAATTCTCAACTCCGTCGGTAAACTCAGGGCGGCGACCTCGCAAGAATTGAAGGCGCGAGCTCGGCTCTTCCTGGAATACTTCGCGGAATACGGGACCACTACCATCGAAGCGAAGAGCGGCTACGGCCTCGACCTCACTAGCGAGTTGCGAATCCTTTCACTGCATAAGGAACTGGACGCTGAGCAGCCGCTCGAGATCGTTTCGACGTTTCTGGGCGCGCACGTTGTGCCAGCGGAGTACCGCGTCAAAACAAACGGCACTCGCAACTATTTGAAGCTGCTCGAGCAGGAACTCATTCCCGACGTCGCCGAAAACGGCCTGGCGGAATACTGTGACGTCTTTTGCGAACGTAGCGCTTTTTCGTTAGCGGAATCGCGACAAGTCCTCGCCGCCGGAAAAGAGCACGGCCTTCGCCCACGCGTTCATGCAGAACAGCTCTCGAACACGGGCGCTACGCGGCTGGGAATTCAACTCGGAGCTGCCAGTTGCGACCATCTTGAATACCTGAAGCCAGCGGACATTCGCGCCCTCGCAAAATCCAATACCGTAGCTACGCTGCTTCCCGGCTGTGACTTTCACCTTGGCCTGAAGCAATACGCGCCCGCCCGAAACCTCATCGACGCCGGTGCGATCGTCGCCCTCGCGACCGACTTCAACCCCGGCACCAGTCCCACCCCTAGCATGTCCATGGTGCTCTCACTCGCCTGCACACAGTTGCGGATGACTCCAGCCGAAGCCATCGCTGCCGCGACTATCAACCCCGCATATTCATTGGGCCGCCACAAAAAGGTCGGCTCCATCGAAGCCGGCAAGCAAGCCGACCTGGCGGTCTTCGAAGTGGCGGACTATCGCGAAATTCCCTACTATTTTGGTGTGAACACTTGCTGGCTCACTATGAAACGCGGTGAAGTGATTCATATGCGGGATTGAAGCTCCGGTTCAGCAACACAGCATCGAATGGCATCGGCCACCGCAACGTGGCCGCTACATCAAGATTCATCTGAGGCGGCGGTGATTTTTTCATGAAACGACTGATTGAGTGTGTGCCGAATTTCAGCGAAGGCCGCGACGCGTCCAAAGTCGACACGCTGATCCAGACCATGAGCAAGGTCCCGGGCGTCTGGGTGCTCGATCATGAGATGGACGCCGACCACAATCGCTGCGTGATAACACTAGCCGGCGAGCCGGACGCCGTCGCCGAAGCAGCCCTACTCGGCGCCGGCAAAGCGGTTGAACTCATTGACATGACACAGCACACCGGCGCTCATCCGCGCGTCGGAGCGACCGACGTCGTCCCCTTCATTCCTGTCGAAGGTGTGTCCCTAGAAGATTGTGTGGCGCTAGCCCGCCGCGTCGGCAACGAAATCTGGAAGCGTTACCGCATCCCTGTTTTCTTCTACGAAGCCGCGGCCACCCGCCCGGATCGCATCAATTTGGAAAATATCCGCAAAGGCCAATTCGAAGGGTTGCGTGAAGAGCTGAAGAAAAATCACGATCGCCAGCCCGACGTGGGCGAACCCAAGCTTCATCCCACCGCCGGTGTCACCGTCGTCGGCGCACGAAAATTCTTAATCGCCTACAACGTCAACTTGAACACCTCAGATGTCGGGATCGCCAACAAGATTGCCAAGGCTATTCGCTTTTCGAGCGGCGGCCTGCGCTACGTCAAATCCATGGGCGTTGACCTGAAGGCGCGCAACACGGCGCAGGTTTCCATCAACCTGACCGACTACGAGCAGACCCCGATGCATCGCGTCCACGAAATGGTGAAGCGCGAAGCCGCCCGCTACGGTGCCATTCCGGTAGGCAGCGAAATTGTCGGTCTCGTTCCGAAAAAAGCCATCGAAATGGCCGCAGACTATTTTCTGCAACTGGAAAACTTCTCTCCCTCACAGGTGTTCGAAAATAAGTTGGAGGCAGCGCTTCTTGGAGCAACGCTCGAAGGAAAAAAAGACGGCCGTCTCGCCTCACTGGCGCGCCCGTTCGTGGATGCGGTAGCCGAACCCTCGGCGACACCAGGCGGTGGCAGTGTTTCGGCGTTCGCAGTTGCGTTGGCGGCGGGGCTCGGCCAAATGGTCGCGGGCCTCTCCCGCAAGAAAAAATCCCAGGCGCTGCACGTAGACAAACTCTCTGAGCATCTCGACGCGCTGCGCCGCGAAGCCGATGCCCTCACAGAAGCGATCGACGCTGACGCCGCGTCCTACGACGCTGTAATGTCAGCATTCAAACTTCCGCAAGGTGATTCAACCGAAACCGCACAACGCGAAGCAGCCATTCAAACAACCACCAAGGGTGCGGCGGAAGTCCCCCTAAAAGTGGCCGAACGGGCAGTTGCACTCCTCGAACGTTTGGGACAACTGGAGACTATCGCCGCGGCATCCATGAAGTCAGACTTAAAGGTGGCCAGACTGATGGCCGAAGCAGGCGCGCGAGGCGCAATCGCCAACGTCGAAATCAACCTCGACGGCATCAAAGATGCAGCTTATGTGGCGGCGAAACGCCAAGCCATCACCGCCCTGCGGGATAAACTCGGCGCAGCGCCCGTCGCCTAAGCCCGGCACTGCTAGAACCATAGCTAGGAGCATTCAATGAGGAAGACTCTTTTTCGGTTGGCAGGCGTGGCCGCAATTCTCGCTGTGACGCTGGCCGGCCCCCCAATTTCCAGCGCTCAGCGCGTCGGACCCGACACGATCGCCTTGTTCCCCAAGAACGTCGGCGAATTTGCCTACGCCAACCTCAAGCAAGCGCGCGCACAGAAATGGTATCCGCAGTTGCAGCAACAACTTTTGCCGGAGCGGTTCCGCCAGTTT
>Ga0268266_10000709_pt1 | contig 45045 bp, 35 predicted proteins | sample KBSS13metaG_FD_190356 | JGI IMG/M metagenome (GOLD analysis project Ga0268266, IMG submission 190356) | Switchgrass rhizosphere microbial communities from Kellogg Biological Station, Michigan, USA - KBS S1-3 metaG (SPAdes) (version 2) | ecosystem: Host-associated > Plants > Roots > Rhizosphere...
CGAGGGTGGCTGGGACGACACGGACTCCCAACTCGCCCGCAGTGCCTGCTGGAACTCCACCGCGGACGTGTAACGATTCGCCGCGACCTTGTCGAGCGCCCGCGCGACGACCGCGTCAAACACCGCCGGGAGTGTCCGATTGACGCTCGATACCGGCTTGGGGACCTCGTGGCAGACCTTGTACATGACTTCAGCCGCGCCCCCCTGGAAGGGCGGTGCGCCGGTGAGCAACTCGTAGAGCACGGCTCCGGCGGCGTGAATGTCACAGCGATGATCGACGACGCCCCCCATGTACTGCTCCGGCGCCATGTACTGGGGTGTGCCCACGATCAGGCCGCTTTGCGTCTGGGAGCGAGGCCCGATTTTTGCGATACCGAAGTCCGTGATCTTGACGGCGCCCTCGCGGGTGACCAACAGGTTCGATGGCTTGATGTCCCGATGGATCACGCCTTGGCGGTGCGCGTAGGCGAGACCGGCGAGCACCTGCTGCATGGCGCTGACGGCGTCCTCCAGGTGCAATTCCGGGCGCTTCTTGACGTATTCGTCCAAGGCGCAGCCGTTGACGTACTCCATCACGATGTAGGCGCCGACCGGATCCTGGTCGTCGTAGTCGAAGATCGTGACGATGGAGGGATGGTTGAGGCGCGCCACGGCGCGCGCCTCGTTGCGGAAACGCGCCGAAAGCTCCTGCGGCGTGACGTCGTGTCCGCGGTCGAGTTGCAGTACCTTGACGGCTACCGTGCGCTCGAGTGTCGTGTCAAATCCGCGATAGACAGTACCCATCCCGCCGATTCCGAGGGCGTCGATGATGTCGTACTTGCCGATGCTTCGCGGGATCATCCTCAGGCAGCCTATTCCAACATCTTCAACGCCTCGACGAGGCTGCGTCGCATCCGGTTGAACGAGGCCCCGAGGGCGCCGATCTCATCGCTGCCTTTCACGGGGAAGTCCGGAGCATCCATGGCTCCCAGGCTGACCTGGTCGGCGATGGTGGCGAGCCGGCGCACCGGCCGCACGACCAGTACGGTCATGAGGATGTTCACGGTAATGAACAGAAACAGGAACAGGCCCACGAGCAGATAGACGAAGTTCTGCAATGTTTCCTGCGCGCGCTTCAGCGGTACCTCGTAGGGCACACTCACGATTTGCGCGCCCACGACGTCCTTGAGATGCCATCCGAACCCGTTCGCGCCCCCGTATGAATCGATCATGGTTTGCGGAGCGGCGTCGACCGCGCTGTGGCATTGCAGGCACTTGGGGTCCGTGATCCGCAAGGGACGGGCGAGCCAGAGCATCTTGCCCGTCGCGCCGGTGCGCTCGCCGATCAACTCCTTGGAGTCGTTGTTCTCCCTGAAATGATTGACGACGTCCACCTCCCAATCGACGGCACGATCGCGCGGGTTCGTGGGGTTGAGCGTGGCTTCCTTGTAGGAATAGTCGTTGAAGGCCTTGCGCAGGTTGTTGAAATATTCGGTCGCCGAGTAGGAGGGGACCGTCTGCGGCAGGAACTGGTAGCGCATCTGGGTATCGAGGAGCGGTTTGATCTGCGACACCGTGTAGGCGCGCACTGCCAGGGCCGACTCCATCATGATGCGCGCGTTGCCTTGAATCTCGCTGCGCGCATTGTCCAGGAGCAGGCGCTGGGCCACGGTGTAACTCGCCGCCAGGCCCAGCAGGAACACGACGATGAGCAGAATGTTGACTTTGAGTAGGAGTTTCATTTTGGCGTCGCCTGAGTTGCTCCAGCGCTGCGCTGCACAGCGGAAGTCCCGGAGGCGGACTGATCCTCCTCCTCCGGTGGCGGCGGCGGATGCAGGATCAGAACCCATTCGGGGAATTGGTTGAGGTGCGCGTCCATGGCCGCGAAGAACACCGGATCCTTCAGACGGCCGCGGAAACGCTGGATGAAACCTGCGCGCCAGTCGCGCGGCATGGTGAGCCACGGCTGGATGTCGGCATAAGCGACGTCGCGAACCCGTTTCGCGTCCGCGGGCTTTTTCACTTGCCCCTCGATCTGCGCCGGCAGCGCATCGCGGAAGGGAACGGGCATCTTGGCCACGAAGTCGGGCGCTGGACGCTGTTGCATCGTCACAGGCTCGCGGTCCTCGCGCACGAAGAACTGATTGGGTTGGGTGGGTTTGTCGGTGCGCGTCGCCGCATCGTCACGCAGGAGCAGCGTCGCGGAACCCTGCTCGTCGAAGATCGCGTCGTGGCCCTCGTCGGCATGCATGAGCATCACCGCGTGTTGGCTCTGGATTCCCAACCGGGTGCCGGTGATTCGGAACGCGGCCGCCGCGGCGCCGCCGCGCACGTCGGTCTTCACCCAGCCCTTGAGCACGACCAAGGTTGGAATGTCGGTGCGCGGCAGAATATAAACCTGGCTCGAAGGGCCGATGCCGAGCAGGCTGCCGCCGGTCAGCCCGACCACGAGGAACGCTGCGGGTCCGGTCTCGACAATATCTCCGGACAGGAGCGTGACCCCTTTGGAGCCCGTATAAATCGCGCTCTGGCGGATGATGGTGAACGGCCCGCCGTCGGCGATCGACACGACGCCGCTCAGCGAGCTGACGGGTGCCTTGGCATCGGCCAGGCCAATCCACAGTGCGGCTGCGAGCAGGACAATCCGTTGAAGATGCTGAGCGCCGCACCGGCGAAAATGTTTTCGCGGGAGCATAGTTGTCATTTGTTGTCCACCGCACGAGGGAGTAGCCTGCGGGCGACACTGAGCGTGCATTCAGCCACCCGGTTAGTCAAGCATCTTGTTACATCGGTAGCTAACTGTGACGCATGTGTCGTATTCGTCCGTGGAAACGCGATATTGAAGGGATATCAATGAGATGTTGAGATGTTCCGCGGCCGTCAGACGCTCAAGCTCCAGGCGTGTTGACGCGCGGGATGAGTGATCGACACGTGATAGGTTGAGGCACTCACGGTGGCTCAAATGACACACGGTGGAACGCGACATCCGGGCACCGACACGATGATCCAGAGTGCGTTGGATCGTCGCAACGTGATTGCCCTTTTTGCTGCATTGCCACTACTGAAAGACCTCGAGGTTGAGCTGCTCGACGGGATCACCCGGGAAATCGAGTGGTTCTCGCTTCCCGGCGGCACCACGCTGTTCAGCACCGGCCAGCCGGTCGATGGCCTCTATGTCGTGGTCAACGGTGCGCTCGGGGTTTACTCGGTCCGTCCGGGAGGTGGCGCGCAGCTCACAGGCCGGATCTGCGCCGGTGAAACGGTAGGGGAGACCGAAGTTATCACTGGCCGAAACCGTTCTGTCACAGTCGTAGCACTACATGACACGGAAGTCGCACGGTTGTCTGTTGGCACCTTCGAGAAACTCGTGGCGGCTCACCCACAGACGCTGCGTCACGTCGTCAAGGTCGTCAGCTCGAGGCTGGAAGCCCTCCAGCACGGCGGCGGGGCCCAACCCCGGGTGGCTCCCAAGGCCCTGGTGGTCGTTCCGCACGGACCTGACGTCGATGCGGTGCGATTTGCCACGGCACTGGCGCAATTCCTGCGGGAAAAGGGACGGACCGAGATCGTGTTGAGCACCCTGGCGGGTGACCGGACGAGTCACTGGTTTCACCGCCTGGAGCGGTCCAACGATTTCGTCGTCTATGTGTCCGATTCGCAGCCGACGAACTGGTCGCGGCTGTGCCTGAGGCGCGCCGATATCGCGTTGCTGCTCGCCCGCAACGCCAGTCCGCCGCGCGAGTGGCGGGTTTTCGAGTCCCAATCCGATGTGGAGGGGGCCGATAGCGAAAGGGCGGGGCGGCCCGTGGAAATCGTTCTCCTGAGTGACGGATCGCCGTGCACCGAAGTGTCCCGGCGTTGGGTCACGCTGCACTCGGCGAGGCGACACCACCATGTCCGCGGGCCGGCCGACATTGCGCGAGTCGCGCGCCTGGTGACCGGCCGTGCGGTAGCCGTGGTTCTCTCGGGCGGCGGCGCGCGTGGGTTTGCGCAAATCGGCGTCATGCGCGCGTTGCAATCCGCGAGCTTGCCGGTGGATGCCATAGGGGCGACCAGCATTGGAGCGGTCATCGGCGCGGGATGGGCCGCTGGCTGGACGTATGCGGAGATGAAGGAGCGCGTGCATCGCTCGTTCGTCGCCACGAATCCCCTGGGGGATTACACGCTGCCGTTCGTGTCACTCGTGGCGGGGCGCAGGGTGAACCATTTGTTACGTGCGGAATTCGGGGACGCGCACATCGAGGACCTGCTGCTGCCGTTTTTCTGCGTGTCCGCCAATCTCACGAACGGCCAGGCAGCGGTGCATCGCCACGGGCCGCTGTGGCAGTGGTTGCGGGCCTCCGTGGCGATCCCGGGCGTGTTGCCGCCCTTGTTCGCCCAGAAGCAGGTGCACGTGGACGGAGCCACGATCAACAACTTGCCCGTCGACATCATGCGTGATGGTCTGGATGCCGCCGTCATAGCCGTTGATGTTGGGGCGGATCGCACGTTCGAGACGAACGCCGAGATGTCTGAAATGCCAAATATCTGGCGGTTGCTGCCTTGGCTGCGACGCGAGCGGCCCCGGGTGAACATCCTCCAGATCCTGCTGCGCTCCGGGATGATCAACAGCGCGGCCAGCACCATTGCGCAGCGCGAGCTCGCCGACCTGGTGCTGAAACCGCCCCTCGAGCGCATCGACCTGCTCGATTGGAAATCGTTCGACCGCGCGATCGAGCTCGGCTATCGGTACGCAAGCGAGGCGCTGGACAAGCACGGTGCCGCACTGACGCGATCGCTCGATTTGCGGCGCCGGTCAGTCGCCGCGACTTGAGCTCGACGGTGACCGGGTTCGCGGCATATCGGGATGGCGCGTCTGGGAGTCGTAGGCCTCCCGGAACGCCTGGCCGAAGGAGTGTTGGAAATCCTCCTGCGCCTCCCGCCGCAGCACGCGGAACTGCTCCAGGTACAGCTCCCACAGACGCGCCTTGTGACGCCCTGGCCGGAGCGCTTCGAACATGGACTTGCCGCCGAGGGTGGCCTCGAGCTTCAGGGGGTCGAAACGATCGAGCACGGCCGCCAACGCCGCCCGCATTCCGGCCGTCACCGCGGCCTGGTGCGATTCGAGCTCGACCAGGGCATCGCGCAGCGCCGCCGGCCCGGGCAGGAACCCGCGCGCCGGAGGTTTCAACATCAACTGCAATGCCGCACCCGCGTCGGGGGCGAATTTCAGGGGATTGGTGTCGCGCACCTGGATCATGGTCATCTGCGCCTGCAGGTCATCTTTCGCCAGCGCACGCATGGCGACCAGCCGGTAGAGCCCCTCGATGGCAATTTTCAACATGGAGCCGATCGTACCCAGGAGGTCGGCCGAGACCCGTGTCGGCTGCGGTGTGGTGATTCCGGCGCCCTGGAGGAAGCCGCGCCACAGGTCGTCACCGCTGACTTCGGTAGGTGCCGAGGTGCTGGCCCATGGGTCGCCCGGGCCTTCCGGTGTCGGGATCGGCCCTGTCGTCGGTCCCCGCGTCACGGACCCGGTGCCGCCTTGGAGATGCGTGATGACAGTGCGTCCCCGAAGAATGGTGGCGCTGGTCTCGTCCCCTTCGAAAGTCGCTTTCAGGGTGTAGCCGCCGATGCGCAGCTCGTCCCCCTCGCGCACAAGAACTCTCATCCCGGCGCTCAAGGGCCTGCCGTTGTGCAGGATCGGGATGGCGGCGCTGAGGTTTTCGATCCAGTAGCCCTCGTCACGATGGAGGATCTGCGCCTGGACGCGCGAGATCATCCGCTCGGGATCGGGCAGGGTGAAAGTGACCGTGTCGGAGCGACCCAGGGTGCCACCACGCTCATCGAAGCGACCGATGAGAGGTTGACTCATCGGCTGCTCATCAAGCGCGATACCCTGCAGGACTAGGGGCATTGAACGTTACCGCGACACCACACTGTTGGACTAGACTCCTTGGGGCCAGCCCAAGGCAAATGACTAAGGTCACTAGCTCACCTTCTCAGGTGCTTGACGAGCCTCACGACGTGGCGCGGCTGCAACGGCTTGTGCAGGATCACGAGCCCGCTCTCGTGCGCGAGCTTCAGCAGTTCCGGTGAGGTATCCCCGGTGATCAGAACGGCGGGTGTGGTATCGCCGGCAACGGAACGCACCGCCCGGACGGCGGCAATGCCATTCTCCTGTCCCCGCAAGCGCCAATCCGACATGATCAGGTCGATCCGTTCGGGCGCCGCCTTGGCGACCTCCACCGCTTCAGCGATCGTGGCGGCCACGAGAACATCGACGTGCAGCGGCCGCAGCAACTCACGGGTAGCCTCCCGGATCGCACGCTCGTCGTCGATCAGCATGACGGTGACTGTTCCCAACTTACGCGGCGGCAGCGTGTCGGCTTCACTCGGTGTCGCATCGATGGCGTTGGCTTCACCAACAGGAACGATGAGCCGAAAGACGCTGCCGCGCCCCGGCGTGGAATGGATCTCGAGGGGGTGCTCGAGCAGGGTGCAGAGCCGTTGCACGATGGCGAGCCCCATGCCCAGGCCGCGACCACGGTCCCGCTCGGGGTTGTCGATCTGGTAGAACTCGCGAAAGATCATCTCCTGCTGGTCCTTGGGGATGCCCACGCCGGTATCCCAGATTTCCAACGCGATGCCGTTGCAGTGACGTCGCGCAGCTACCAGGACCCCTCCCTCGCGCGTGTAGCGCAGGGCATTCTGGACGAGGTTGGCCAATATGCGCTCCAGCAGGAGCGGGTCGCTGCGGACGATCCGGCGTGTTGCCCTGAACCGGAGCGCTAGGTTGCGTGCCTCGGCATCGCCGCCAAACTGCTGGTAGAGGCGTCGGAAGATGTCCCGGATGGGAAAAGTCCGGGGTGACTTCTCCACCAACCCGGCATCGAACTTGGAGATGTCCAGCATGGCGCCGAACGAGCTCTCCAGGGCCTCGATCGCGCTCATCATGTTACGGACCAGGGGTTTTTCGGAAGAATCGTGCAAGCGTTGCTCCAACGCCGCGCAGAACATGCCGAGCGCATGCAACGGCTGGCGCAGGTCGTGGGCCGCCGAGGCGAGAAACCGGGTTTTTTCCTGGTTCGCGCGCGCCACGACGTCGATCTGGGAACGCAGTTGTTGCACCAGGTCCTCGTTTCGCAGGCTCACCTCGAGCCGCGTCGCGATGGAGTCGTTCTGATCGAGCGTAAGGCGCAGCAACACCAGCAGGAAAGCGAGCGCGAGCGCGGCCAGCAGCCAAGGGGTGCCGGGACTCAACGAGCCCGGATGCCTCAGGGTCAGCGCTGTCAACACGGGCACCAACGCCGGCAACAATGACAGATATATCCCCGGCCGCGATGCAGCTATCAACGGAGCGGACAGTCCTGTCACCGCCAACAGGATCGCTGTCAACAAGGTGTCCGCGGAGGGATGGTGGAGAATGAACCATGCCGGCCCCACTCCCCATGCGGCAGACGCGACAAACAGCCCCGCGAGCCAGCGACGCCGGTCGGCGTGTCCGGTTCCAGTAATCAGCAGGCGCGCGCACGCCAACGCGACGCAAATACCGCACCAGATCCAGGCGGCACGCGAAGCACCTTGTTGCTGCGCAACAGATGCTACGAAAAACGCGCCCACGGTCATCGTTATGATGGCGCGACGGTCGCCGGCGAGTGCTGTTCGATGCAGCACCTCGGCAACCCTGGGATCCTCACGTACGGGGCGGGCTTGCGGGTCGGCGTTCATCCGCGCTCAACAAACTGATGGGCTCAATGAAACAAGCTCATCAGGTGCGACCGTGATTCGACATCGAGCGCCAGTAGAATGACCGACACATAGTTTTTGACCGTCCCCAGGGACAACTCGGTCGCCGTGGCGATCTCCTGGTTGCTCAAACCCTCCAGGATCAACTCCAGGATCTGCAGATGCCGGGGCCCGAGCTCGGCGACCCGATCGTAGTGGGTTGAGCCGGCGAGGCGTGGAAATCGTTGCGCCAGTGTCGTTGCTGCAGGCGCGCCAGGGGCTTGCAACAGCACCTTCAGGGCTTCCTTGAGACGTTCCGGGGTCCATGACTTCAACAGGTAGCCCACCGCGCCCATGGCTTGTGCCTGGCGGATGACGAGCTCGTCCTGGGTGCCCGTGAGCATTGCAAACGGGATGTTCGGACATTCATCACGCAGGGTGCGCAGCCCCTGCAGGCCCTTGGCATCAGGGAGGTTCAGGTCGAGGAGCACGAGGTCGTACGGACCCTGTTCCCGGCAGGCCGTGCGGGCCTCATCGAGCGAGCGGCACGGCGTGATGGCGCAACGCACCTCGTCCAGGGATTCCAACAGCATGGTGGTGCCGAAGCGGACCAGGTCGTGATCGTCGACCAGTAATATCTTTTTGTTGGTATCCATCGGTGACCTCGAAGACAGCGCCCGGGAGGATACTACCCACACGCTGCGGGTTGCCGCCGGGGTTTGTGGCAGAATAACGTGGTAGCGCGCTCGAAGTCTCCCCTGGTGTGACATTCATGGAATCCCCACCTAAATCGCATTCGACGGGCATTTTCGGACAGGTCGCTCCCGAGCGGCTCGGAAAATATCCGTTGTTGAGCGTGATCGGCACCGGGTCGATGGGTGTGGTCTACAAGTCTTACGATCCGCAGAAACGGTGCGCGGTCGCCTTGAAAACCATCCGGCGTGAGTTGCTGGACGATGAGATCGAGAACTTCTCGGCCCGTTTTCGCATCGAGGCGCACGCGGCGCAGAGCCTCGACCATCCCGGAATCGTCCACGTGTACGAGCATGGCGAAGCCGAAGGCTATGCTTATATAGCGATGGAGTACGTGGAAGGGCACAGCCTGCGCGACTGCTTCGAGCGCAAGGTGCGTTTCAACACCACCCAGGCGATCAACATCCTGTCGCAGTTGCTGAAGGCGCTACAGTACGCCCACGAGCACGGCGTGTGGCACCGGGACGTCAAGCCCGGCAACATCCTTCTCATGGGTGACGGGCAGATCAAGGTCACGGACTTCGGCATTGCCCGCGTGGAATCCTTGAGCACGCCGCAGGCGAACACGATCATGGGCACTCCCGGCTTCATTGCGCCGGAGTTATACCTGAGCGACGCGTTCGACCATCGGGCTGATCTGTTCGCCGCCGGCGTGGTGTTCTACCAGTTGCTGACAGGTGTGCAGCCTTTCGTGGGAACTCCCGAGAAGGTCATGTTCAGGGTCTGTTATGAGACCCCGCTGCCCGCGTCGGTGGTTGCGCGGCAACCCTCGTTGCAGCCGTTCGACGCGGTATTGCTCAAGGCGTTGGCCAGGAGTCCCGGGGATCGGTTCGCCAGTGCCGCGGAGTTTCTCGAAGCGTTGTTATCGGCACAGGCGGGCGGCGCGGCCAGCGCCGATGCAACCGTGATGTTCGCGCGACGTGCGCCGCAAGCTGGCGCTCCTCCGCCGATGACAAACGAAACACTGATGCTCGCGCGCCGTCCTCCGCAAGCGCCCGCGCCGCCGGCCGGGTCCGATGAAACGCTGCTATCCCCGCGTCGCGCACCGCAGGGCCCCGATGCGTCTCGCGCCGATGAAACCCTGATCTTGCAGCGCCCGCCAGGGCAGACGGGTGGTCCGTCGATTACCGATGAAACACTGATATCGCCGCGCCGGCAGACGCACCGTCTGGCTCGCGCTGACGAGACATTGATCATCCCGCGTCATGCCGACCCGGACGATCCCAACCTCACGATTATCCGGGCGATTCCGACTGAAACTCCCGTGACCGAGCCGCTCCTGCCGCTGCGGTCCGCCGAGCCGGATCCTGACGACGAACCTGTGCGCCAGCCACCCAGCCAGCCAGCGATCCAGGCTCCGGCCGCCGGCGCGCTAGCGTCGCCCGCGCCCGTGCCGGCGACGGCCGCGGGCTGGAACCCACAAGCGCTGAGCCAGATCGAGAAACAGCTCGCGTATTACCTGGGGCCGATTGCCCGGGTGTTGGTTCGTACCGCGACCCACGAGACGAGCGACCTCGTCTCGTTGATTCAGTGGCTTGCGGCAAAGATCTCGATCGCCCCTGACCGCGAGGCTTTCCTGAGAGGTGCGGGTGTTGTGTCGGCGTTCTCCGCCGGCCGCTCAAATTCGGACGCCAGATCTTCCACGGCCGCGGCAAGCGGGGGCGCACCGTTGACGCCCGAATATATCGCGCGCGCGTCACAACTCCTCGCCGTCCACCTGGGGCCGATTGCGCAGATTCTGGCCAGAAGGGCGGCGCAGCAAGGCTCCAGCCAGCAGCAGTTCGTCACGACGCTCGCCACCCACCTGAGCAATGACCGTGAGCGGGCGCGTTTTCTCAAGTCACTCGGCTGATCCGCAGCTCTCACCAACAACTAACGGATAGCGCTTGTTCCCCTGGCCGTATGCCGAAAGTAACTTTCGCCTGACGGCGACATCCGGCACAGTCGCTCACAGGAGGCTCGCGTTCGCCTCCGGTTAGGGGAGCCAATGAAGCAAGTCTTTGTTCTTTCGGGCGTCTGTGCGGGGTTGCTGCTCGGTTGCTCCTCCGTTCGCGTTCCCGAGTACCAACGGCCGCAGGCTCCCACGAAATCAACCTGGTCGGGGCCGCCCCCGGGCACCGTGACAGCCGCCCAGGCCATCTCGCCGCAGTGGTGGACGCAGTTCGGCGATCCACAACTGAACTCGCTGGTGGACAAGGCGATTGCGGGAAATCTCGACCTGAAAATTCTCGCCGCCCGCATCTCGGTGGCCCAGTCACAGATCGCGGAAGCGCGCGCGGGATCGCAGCCCACCGCGGATCTGGCCGCCGGCTCGAGCTTTCAGAAGACCACGGGGGGCCACGCGCTGAGCAAAGAATTCAGCGTAGGGACCCAGGTGAGCTGGGATCTCGACATCTGGGGCAAGACTCAGAAGGGCGTGCAAGGGCAGACCGCCGAGTTCCACGCGACGGAGGCCGATTGGCGGGCCGGCTATCTGCAGATCGTTGCCGATACCTCCATGACGTACTTCCAGATCCTGCAACTCGACGAGCAGATCGGACAGCAGCAACAAGCGTTGGCTAAAAACCAACAGATCCTCGTCATTGACGAGAATATGAGCAACAACGGTCTGATCCCAGGTACCGACGTCCTGCGCCAGCGTGCCGAGATCAATCGCCTGACCAAGGATTTACTGGAGCTGCGTCGCCTGCGCGATGTAACGGAGAACGCGTTGGCGACCCTCGTCGGCGTACCCGCCGGGGAATTGAAGATTCCGCCGGCGCGGCTGGACGATCATGTGCAGCTCCCTGTCGTGCCGGCCGGTCTGCCAGCGGATCTGCTGTCCCGCCGACCCGACGTCGTGGCGGCCGAATTCCGGGTGTTGGAAGCTCACGACCTGATGGGCCAGGCGCGGCTGGCGCAGTTGCCTTCGGTGAGCCTGACCGGGCAGGCCGGCAGTGCCAGCTTCGCGCTGTCGGATTTGTTCAAGGCGTTTACGTTCGGGTTCATGCCCACCGTCAACTTGCCGATCTTGAATCCGGGCATCCGCGCGCACGCCAAAACTACCCAGGCGGAGGTCAAGGTCGCCGAGGAAGATTACCGCCGCACGGTGATTGCGGCATTCGAGGAAGTCGAGAGCTCGCTCGTCAACCTCGAGGCCCATCGCAAGCAAAGGGAGGAGTTGCAGAAACAGGTCGACCAGCTGCAGGTGGTCTCGGCCCAGACCCAGTCGCAGCTCGAGGTCGGCGTGGTGTCCCAACTGGACGTGTTTGAAAACGAAAGGTCCTTGCTGGCGGCGCAGCTGGCCCTGTTGGGCAGCCACGAACAGGTGCTTTCCGACACGGTTACGTTGTACAAGGCGCTCGGGGGCGGCTGGAACCCGATGCAGGTCGCGAATGCCGGTCGCTAACCGGTCGGCGTCCGCCGGAAAACTGGACGCAACGAGGTTGGCGGGAGTCGCTGTGATGCCGTCAGTTCGTCAGCTCGACGTTGTTCTGAAGCCGCTGTCCCGGCCCGAGCTGGAGGAGATCCGCGTCGACGATGCGTTGTTTGCGATCGGGCGGGCCGAGCCGCCCTTCGTGTCTTACGGCAGCAGCGTCGTCAACATGCTCTCGCGCCGGCACGCTTGCATCTTCCGCAAGGATGGCTGCGTTTTCCTGGCGGACCTGGAAAGCCGCAATGGAACCTCCGTCAACCACGTCGGCGTCGGGCGCGCACCCTGCGAGCTGCGCGACGGCGACGAGATCTGTTTTGCCGACTCGCTGTCGTACCGGGTTGAGATTACCCCGCGCGGTGGTGCCGAAAGCAGCCTGACACTGACGCTGACTCCGGAGTCGGCCGACCTGGGTCTCGACACGATCGCGATCACGCAGTTCCCGTTCCTCGTCAGCAAGAGCGAGCCGACCTTCTCCCGCTACAAGAGCAAGAGCCAGCATGCCCGGCAGTTGGGTTACCTCTCGCGGCGGCAGGCTTACATCTATCAGAAGGGCGGCCAGGTTTATATCGAGGACCTCGGCAGCGGTAACGGTACATTCATCGACGGCGTGCGGTTGGAGCGCGCGGTGCCGCTGCAGGAGGGTGTCGTGGTCGGCTTCGGTGGCCAACACTTCGCCTACCGGGTGAGTATCACCCGCGCTCCCGGGGCTGAGCTCACTCATGCCGCTCCACAGTTCGTAGAGGAAACGAAGCCCTCGCCCTCGCTCCCACCTCCACCCGCGCTCTTGGATGCGTGGCGGGCGAAGGAGGCCAACGCGGTGGCGGTAGCGCCGCTGGTGGAGGAAGCCAACGCCCTCGGGGCAGAGCCGTCCGTGAATGAGGCCGACGTGGTCGCGGCGGCGCCGTCCGTACAGGAAGCCAAGCCGCTCGACGCAGCCAAACCGGTCGAGAAGCCGAACACCATCGAGGTGCCCAGGCCCCCCGAGCTGCTGGTCGGTGGCAGCGTCCCAGCGCAGCCGGCTGCCGAGCCGGTAGGCGACAGCAGTGCGCCCCGGCCGCCGCCGGTCAGCGGCAAAACCCAGTTCATGGCGGCCCCGACTTCCTTCCTCGATATTTTCTGCGATGCCGCCGAGCCGAAAGAGGAGGCGACGCCCGACGCGGCGCCCCCACCCGCCGCGGCTGCCAAAGAGCCCCCGTCCAGTCATCGACGCCGCGGCCGCGCCATGTTGTTGTTGTCCGAGCTCGCTTCGCTCAACAGGAGCGACGAGCCCGAAGCCATGCGACGGGGCTGGTGGAGAATTGCCGCTGTTGTCGTAGTCCTGATCGCCCTGGCCGCGGGTGCCTACTTGTGGAATGCCCCGGAGCGCGACTTGAAAAACGCGATTGTGCGTGGCGACTTTGCGCGGGCCGCGGTACTTGCCAGTGGGCTTCTGGAAAAACATCCCGACGACGCCGATCTCAAGGCGTGGGTCACCGATACGGTCCTGAAAGCCAATGTGCCGGTCTGGCTGGCGAAGGTGCGCGCCGGCGACTTCGACGGCGCCAAGGCGGTTCTCGGACGCATGTCCGAGCTCGGCAAGGGCGATCCGCACCTGCGGCCCATGATCGACGAGTTGGAATGGCTGGGTAACCTCGAGCGCCTGGTCAACAGTCGCGGTGGGCCGGAGGCTCCTATCCGGATCTACGCCGACGAGGATGGCATCGAGCGCCTCATCGGGGGTTGGAACGATGAGACGGGCGAGCACCAGCGCGCCCTGGCCCGGATCGCCTCCCACGTACCGCAGTTCGGCGACTTTTATGGCACGGCCCTGACCTCTCTGCGCAGGTTGCAGAGCGAGTCCACCGTGTACCTGCCGGTGATCGAGCGCGTCAAGACCAACATCACGACCGAGTTGGGGCGCGACAATCCCGACGCGTTGAAACCCCTGCTGAAGGAGACGGCGGAAAAGTACCCCGGTCTTGGTGGCCTGGACCGCGTACGCCAGGACCTCGCAAGCTACATCGAGATCCGACGCGAAGTCGGCAGTCGCAAGTCCGGCCGGCTGTTTGCACTATTGCACGAGGCGCATTTCGTTACGCCACCGTTCCAACAGGCCTTTCGCGCTCTGAGCGAGGGTGGACAGTTGCCTCCTCCCGAGCTGCTCCGGCAGTACGACACAGCGACGCAGGCCTGGAAGGAAGGCAACACCAGCGAGGCGCTCGCCGGTTTGCGGAAGATCACGACCGGCGCCTGGGGCGAAGATGTGTCCAAGGAGCTGGAGCGTCGTAGCCGTGTGTCGTCCCGGTTCACCGAGCTGCAGCAAGCGCGTAATGCCGGGGACTACGTCGATCAGCTCCTGGCGTTCCGGGAATCGCTCGATACCAACGAGGATGCGTACTTCCTGCACGCCACCGCCGCCGATCTGAGTCAGCACAAGGACAATGTCATCGCCCGGGCCCAGGACGCCATGAATCGGGCCCGTACCTTGTGGGAGCAATATCGCACCAACGGCGCCATCGACGCCTCGCAGCGGATCGAGACCACGATTTCGGAGCAATTCAAGGCCGCCGCTCACTTGTTGGCCGAGGCGAGCCGGTATGCGCAACAAGGGGTCCTGATTTATCTGCAGGTCGACCCGGCCGGCGCCGGGCAATGGACCGGGATTCGCGACGAGATCGAAGCGGAGGAGCGTGAGCAGCGTAACAGGCTGAACGACCTCAGCAATGTCGTGGAGCCGGAGCTGTTGAGGACCAAGTTGGCCCTGCTTGGAGAGCCGAACGAATGACACAGCCGGCCACCCGACTCGTCCCATTGGTCGATGCTCTCGGTGATCACAGCTCCGAGGGCATCGCCATCCTGACCGCCGAGCCCTGGCGCGCTCTGCACGCCCTCATTTACACGATGATCGCCCTCGTACTGAGCGGGTTGACGTGGTCGTTCTTCGGGCGGGCGGACGTGATCGTGACGGAGCAGGGGACGCTGGCGCCCGCCTCGGAAGTGCGGCGCTTCTATGCACCCGTCGATGGCGAGTTGGTCAACCTATATGTGGCCGAAGGGCAGCCGGTCACCAAGGGTGACGTGTTGGCTCGCCTCAACGCCCGGGGTGCCATTGAAGCGGCGAGCAACGCCATGCAGGCGCAATTGAAGCTCGAGAACGCTGAACGGGAGTGGCGGCAGTTTCCGGAAAAGAAGGCACTGCTGGAGCAGAAGGCGGCGACGCTGCGGCAGGCGATGGAGCTCGAGGAGCAGCAACACCAGAAGCGGACCGCGCTCGGAACGAAACAACTCGTGGAGGAGGAGAAGGCGCAAATGGCCGAGGCCCGCACCACCGTCGAGGAGACGAGACGGGCGCGCGATGCCGCCCAGCTCGAGGTGGAGAAGTTCGAGCGCGTCCTGGCGGGTCCCGGGGGTGGCGGCGTGTCGCTGCTGCAAGTCGAGGCCAAGCGAAACGCCCGGCAAGCCGCGGAGAATAACTATCGCGTCGCCCAATCGAGGGTCAACGAGTTGACCGCCCGGCAGAGCCAGGAGCTCGTCCAGGCCGAGGCCCAACTCGAGGCGAGCGGTGAGCAGCTCAAGAAATTGCGTTTGGAATACGAGGCCGCCGCGAGCGAGCTCGCTACCGCGGAAGAGAAACTGCGGTTGCAACTCAACACCGCGCGGCTCGAGGCCGACACCGCCGCTCGCATCCGCTTCGAAAACATCGACAAGGACAATTTCCTGCAGATCCTCGCACCGGTGTCCGGCGTCGTCACCGACCTCTCGTCCACGCAGCCGGGCGACAAGGTCCAGGCCAACTCTCCCCTGGGCGGCATTGCTCCGAGCAACTCCCGCTCCGTGGTCAAAGTCGAGATCGCCGAGAACGATCGCGCGTTCCTGCGCGAGGGCCTGCCGGTGAAACTGAAGTTCAACGCCTTCCCGTACCAGAGGTACGGAGTCATCAACGGTACGCTCGAATACGTCTCACCGGCGACCAAGCCATCACTGCAGACACGGCAGCCGGTGTACGAGGCACGGGTATCGCTGGAGCGCGATTACTACCAGGTGGCGGAGACCAAGTATCCGTTGCGATATGGAATGACAGCGGCGGTCGAGATCGTCGTGCGTAAGCGGCGCCTGATCGACCTGGCCCTGGATCCATTCCGACAAATTGGCGGCTGACAGGTCCGCCTGGGGAGCACATCAAATGACTGCGGTTATGAAGATCGATGGTCGCGCAATCGACCTCACCGAGTTCGTGCGGGTTCTGAAGCTGACGGGACAGTTCGAGACGCTGATAGAGCAATTCGTGCGCGATCGGCTGGCGGTGCTCGGTGCCCGGAAATCGGGTATCCAGGTGACGGAGGATGAGATCCAGGAACGCGCCAACCAGTTTCGCCGGGTGCGTGGCCTGCATCGGGCCTCCGACACCAACAAGTACCTCGATGCGCTGCGCGTCAGCGTGGAGGAGTTCGAGTCCTTCATCAGCGATGGCATCTACCAGGAAAAGATGATGCGCAAAGTCTGCAGCGACCAGGCCGTGCAAGGCTTCTTCAAGCTGAACTCGCCCAAATTCGACAGCATCGAGGTGAGCCATATCGTGCTCGATTCCGAGCCCAAGGCGCGGGAGATGATCGCGGTGCTGCGCGACGACCCCGACACCTTCGACGAGATGGCACGCGAGCACTCGATCGCCGAAACGCGCGACAAGGGCGGCCTGATCGGCAAGGTACTGCGTGGCTCGCTCCGGTCCGACGTCGAGGCGAAGGTGTTCAACGCCGGAGCCGGCGACCTGCTGGGACCGTTCGCCTCGGCCGATAAAACAGCATTCGAGATTTTCCGGGTGAACGCCAAGCATCCGGCGCGCCTCGATGAGGACACCGCAACGGAAATACGGCGCTTGTTACGCGAGGATTGGTTGCGGACCCGGGCCCAGGAACACGTCATCGAAGCCTGCTAACCCCCGAGCCCTTCAAGCCCCATGCAAACGCAAGAGACCCAATCGCCCGCCGAGTTCCTGGCGTCCGTCGACCTGCTTTCGGCGCTGACGCGCGGCGACATCGAGCGCCTGGCTGAAGGCGCGGAGTCCCGACTCTTCAAGTTCGGTGACACGGTGTGTACCGCGGGCGAGACCGCCGAGGGGCTGTTCATCGTCAAGTCCGGCTCCATCCGGGTGTTTTCTACGGATGGGGACAAGGAGACCAGCCTGGGCGTCCGCAAGGCAGGGGAGGTCTTTGGCGAAATGGTCGTGTTGCGCGACTACCAGCACGAGTGGTCCGCGCGCTCTTCCGCGAAGAGCGAGTTGTTGTTCATCCCTCGCAGCGTCATTACGCCGATTCTCGCCGCCAATCCCACGGCTCGCGCATTCATTGCCGGGCGTGTCGCGATCAGCTCGGCGGGCGGCCTGATCAGTCATCTGTTCGACCTCAAGAGCAAGGTCGACAAGAGCGAGCTCGAGGAGCTGACACGAAGCGTTGGCGTGAAGCGTGTCGCTGCCGGTAAGGAGTTTCTGTTACAGGGCTCGCGCGAAGATCGCCGCCTATATGTCGTGCGGCATGGGGAAGTCCGTGTCGTGCGTCGCGACGAAGGTGACGAATTCACGCTGGCCACGCTGCGCAAGGGCGAGACCTTCGGCGAAAAAGCCTGCCTGATGCGGCAGGAGCAGTTTGCATCGGTCGTGGCGGGCGCGGACACGACGGTGCTCGTGATCCCCGAGAAGTGCGTGCAGCTCATTCTTCAGCGCAACCCGAAAGTGCGCGAGGTGTTGGAGGAGCGGATCCGGGTCATCGACAGGGAGTTGCAACGGCAGAAGAAAGTTGCCGAGCGCCGCAAGCCCGCAGTGGTGCTCGATCTGAAGTCCAAGCCGGAGCTGGGGCAGAACGTCATCCGGCGCTTCGCCTGGATCCAGCAGGCGGAGGAGATGGACTGCGGCGCCGCCTGCCTGGCAATGATCTGCAAGCACTACGGCATCTCGATGACGCTCGGGAAGTTGCGCGAGCTCGCCAACGTCACGACGCAGGGTGCCACGCTGGATAGCCTCGCGCGCACCGGCGAGTCGGTGGGCTTCTCGACGCGAGGCCTGCAATGCACCTTCGACGCACTACGCGGGTTCGACCTCCCGTTCATCGTGCACTGGGAGGGTTATCACTACGTTGTAGTGTATGGCGTGTCCAGCACGCATGTGTGGATCGCCGATCCGGCCATCGGCTTCAAGAAGTTGACGGTGGAGGAGTTCGAGCGCGGTTGGCGAGGCACGTGCCTGACCTTCGCGCCGCGCCAGGATATGGCGCAGGTGGGTGCGTCCCGCTCACCCTGGGTCCGCTTCGCCAGGTACCTGCTGCCCTACAAGAAAATCCTCCTGCACCTGTTCATGGCAACCTTCGTGATCCAGATGCTGGGCATCGTGCCGCCGATGATCATCCAGAACATCCTGGACGGCGTCATCGTCCATCAGAACGTCGGCTTGCTACATCTGCTGATCGCCGGCCTGATCATTTCCAACCTGTTCACGCAGTTGACGGCGACGGTGCGGGCGGCCCTGGCGAATTTCATGGTCCGGAAGCTGGACTTCACGATGATGTCGCAGTTCCTGCGCCATACCTTGTCGCTGCCGTACTCGTTCTTCGCCAAGCGCAAGACCGGTGACATTTTCGCGCGCTTCCAGGAAAACCAGACGATCCGGGCCTTCCTGACTGAGTCCACCATCACCACCGTGCTCAACCTGTTGATGATCTTCATCTACTTCTCGGTGCTGTTCCTCTATAACGTGAAGCTGACTTTGCTCCTCATCGCCTTCATCGTGCCGATGCTGGCGTTGACGGTGCTCGTGACGCCCAAGGTGAAGAATTTCGCGCGGGAGGTCTTCAGCGCCACGACGGAGGCGAAGTCGTACCTGATGGAAACCCTCGGCGGAGCCGAAACCGTCAAGGGTATGGGCATCGAGCGTCCGGTGCGGCTGAAGTGGGAGACGAAGTACGCGAAGGCGCTCGAAGTGCAGTACCGCGCGGCTTCGTTCAACATCCGGATGGGTCTCGTCGGACAACTGCTCAATGCCGCCACCACGGTTGCCATTCTCTGGGCCGGCGCCGACCTGGTGTTGACGCGCGAGCTGTCCATCGGCCAGCTCATCGCTTTCAACGCCCTGATGGGCAGCGTGTTGGCGCCGCTCATGGGCATGGTCGGGTTGTGGAGCCTGCTGAACGATGCCTCCGTGGCCATGGAACGCTTAGGGGATGTGCTCGACCTCGAGCCTGAACAGAAGCCCGAGGACCTGGCCTCCCGCGTGGCCATCCCGGAGTTGCAGGGCGACATCCGTTTTGAAGGCGTCTATTTCCGTTACGACGGCGCTGAGACGCCGTACGTGTTGCAGGACATCAGTGTCAATATCAAGCCCGGTGAGCTCGTAGCCATCGTCGGCCGCAGCGGCTCGGGAAAGACGACTCTCGCCAAGCTTCTCGTCGGCTTCTATCCGCCCACCGACGGCAAGCTGACAGTCGATGGTTACGACATCGGCGTGGTCGACAAGGAGTATTACCGTGCGCAGGTCGGCTACGTGATGCAGAGCAACCTGCTGTTCTCGGGGACCATCGCCGAGAACATTGCTGGTGGCGCCGATGAGCCCGACCGCCGCCGCATCGAGGAAGTGGCGAAAAGGGCCGATGCGCACGGCTTCATCAGCAAGCTACCCATGGGCTATCAGCAGATCGTCGGTGAGCGAGGCATGGGCCTCTCCGGCGGGCAGATTCAGCGGCTGTGCATCGCACGTGCACTGTACCGGGACCCGCGGCTGTTGGTGCTCGACGAAGCCACTTCCGCACTGGATACGCAGTCCGAGAGCAACATTATTGCGAACATGACTGACATTCTGAAAGGCCGCACCGCCGTGGTCATCGCACATCGCCTGAGCACCATCATGGGCGCGGACAAGATCCTGGTGCTCTACGAGGGGAAGATCGTCGAGCAGGGGCGGCACGCAGAGCTGGTCGAGCGCCGCGGGATGTATTACGAGCTCGTGCAGAAACAATTGGCCGCCGCATGATGAAGATCCTCGACCAGGAACCCGGATCCAGCTCGACAGTCTCTTATGCCGGGCTGATCGAGCGCATCGAGATATTGAGCTCCACGTTGCGGTGGGCTTCCCAGCTCGACCGGCCGGACATCGAGAAGCTGCTGCGCCAGGCCGGCGCGCTGCGCGACGAGGTGATGCAGCTTTCGCACAAGGAGCGCTTCGTGAACGCGGCCGCCGCCGAACCCACGCGGGGCGACCTGTCGCGGCGCGAGCGCCGCAAGGGGCTGATCGATCGCAGCTTCATTTTCGAAGGCGCGTTCGGTGACAACCCCAAGCTGCTCGAGGCATTGGAAACAGCTGAGAAGGCGGCTCCCACGGGGTTGCCGGTGTTGATCGACGGCGAGAGTGGCACGGGCAAGGAGTTGATGGCGCGGGTCATCCATGCCAACGGGGACCGCTCCCAACGGCCCTTCGTGTCTGTCAACTGTGGCGCGATTCCCGACAACCTGCTCGAGTCCGAGCTGTTCGGGCATTGCAAGGGCTCCTTCACCGGTGCCGTCAGCGATCGCAAGGGGAAGTTCGAGAGCGCGCACACCGGGACGATCTTTCTGGACGAGATCGGCGAGCTGCCCCTGGCGGGCCAGGTGAAGCTGCTCCGCGTCCTGGAGGCGCATGAAATCCAACGGGTGGGCTCGGACCAATCTATCCGCGTCGATACGCGCGTCGTCGCGGCCACCAACCGCAACCTGCGCAAAATGAGCGAAGAGGGCCGCTTTCGCGAGGATCTCTATTACCGCCTCGGCGTCATTCACGTCACGTTGCCGCCGTTGCGCGAGCGGAAGGATGAAATTCCACTGTTGATGGCGTACTTCGGCGATGAAGCGGCCGAGCTACTCAAACGTCGCCCGATCGAGATGAGCCGACGGCTACGTGCCTTTCTGCTCGAGTACGCCTACCCGGGCAACATCCGTGAGCTGCGCAACCTCATCTATCGGGTGTCCTGCCTTGCAGGACAGACCGCGGACATCGAGCACCTGCCCGCCGATATCCGACCCAAGGCCCAGGCTCAACCAACTGCCGATTCTGCGGCCGGCGCTGGCGAGGATGCTCCCCCGTTGAACGGCGATGCGCTGAGCGAAGCCAAGCGCGCCGCAAGCGACCTGGCGGAGCGCGAGTTCCTCGAACGGGGACTGCAGGAAGTAGGGGGCGTCGTGGTCGAGCTGGCGAAGCGTTTCAATATGAATCGATCGCATCTGCAGGTCTTGTTGAAGAAACACGGCATCCGTGCGAAGGAGTTTCGCGCGTCCGCGCGCCCCGACCATTGAGCCGTATTGAGGCTACCGGGCTCCCGTCCGCAGCCTTCAACCCGCGCTCATGCGCTGAATGATCGTGCGATCGGGGCTGCTCTCGTCCTCTGCTCGCACCACCACAGCCGTGATGTTGTCGCGGGCTTCCCGGCGAAGCGCCAAGTCCAGCAACGCGTCGCACGCCGCGCTGCAGATGCCCGGTAACAGGGCCTGCTCGATCGACAGCTCACTGACTTCATTGCTGAGACCGTCGGTGCACAGCAGGAAGATGTCGCCGTCAATCAACTCTATGGTTGCCTGATCGACATCCAGCGAGTCCTCCGCGCCCAGGGCGCGGGTGATCAGATTCTTGCGTGGCAGCGTCAATGTGTCGTCCGAGCGCGAGATGCGCCGCAAGCGCGCGGCCTCGAGGTGGTTGTGATCGCGTGTCAGTTGCCTCAGGTGTCCGTCGCGAAAGAGGTAAATACGGCTGTCTCCAGCCCACAGGCAGCAGCAAAGACCGCCTGCGGCCACTAGCGCGGCGATCGTAGTGCCGATGAGCGGCACCTCACGCCACACGGCTTCGGCGCGCAGGCGGCGATTGACTTCATACAGGCGTTCCAGCGCTGCGGCGACGCGTTGCTCGAGGTCTTCCGCGGCGGGGAGATCCTTCAGGCCTCCCACGGCCAGGCCACTGGCAAACTCGCCCAGCGTATGTCCGCCCATGCCGTCGGCGACCGCCCAGAGCCCCTGTGCGGACTGGTCCAGGCAGGCATCCTCGTTGATTTCGCGGACACGGCCAGGATGGGACCTCGCAGCCGAGGTCCAGCGAAACGAATGGGTATCCATGCTCATGCGATCCCCCTTCCAGGGTCCGGGTTTTTGTTGCGTCGGACCCCACTACGGTACTACTTCGAGCCGTCGTTGCCGAGCGATGTGAGCAGCACTGCGTTGTTGGTGGAATTGTCGCCGGAATTATTGATGTTGACCGTGGTGGTCTGGTTGACCATCTGGCCGACATACATGTAGTTGTTGGTGATCTCCTGCATGGTGTTGAACACCTGGAATACGCTGGCGTGGCCGGCCAGTGGGGCGACGTAGCCGGGGAACGCCCCGAGGACCCAGCCGCCGTCGCCGGCCGCACCTCGGAGGGAGCGCATCGCCTGGCGGTCGAGGACCACACTCACGGGCAGGTCATGGAGCTTGATCGAGGCCATGTTGTTTCTCCTGTAACTCCGCGCTGCCCCAGCGGGGCAGCGCGGACTTCGACTTACTGGTGAACGAAGGAGCCGAGCGAGCCGACGATGTCGGCGGTCTTCGTCAGAGTCTCCGTGACGATCGTGGGATCCACGTTTGTCTGCGTCTGCACGGGCGCGAAGATCTGGACATTGGTGGAGGGGCTGAACAGGCTGTTGCCGCCGTAGGTGGCCAGGGTCGGGCCGCCGATGTAGCCGAAGTTAGCCGAGCCACCGCGCACAGCGCGCTCCGCCTGGCTGAGGTCCTGGGTCATCTCGAGGTCTTGGATACGCATGGTTATTGCTCCGAAAAGTTGAGTTGAGTTAGGGGTTTGAAAGTTTTGAGCATCTGCTCACTGATCTATATTGCGAGCACCGTGCCAAGGGGCGTGCTACCCGTGCCAGGCCTCTGCAAGTCATTGATAGTTAATTGAAAATAGCTCATGCGGTGGATTTCATGTGGATCGCGCGTGATTCGTGATTGACGGGTTGTGGGCAACAGTGCGGGCGATCTGTTGGCCTGCGTGCGACACTCCGCTGGCCTGAGGCACGACACTCCGCGCGCCTGGCCGCCTGGGCCCGCGGGCGCGCCCCGCTTCTGCGAATATTGCGGTGTCATGCGCTTCCGGCCCGGCATGTTCATCGCCTATAGTTCACGCCAGGAGGTTTCCCATGGCGCTCATCAGCATCAAAGACTTGCCGCAAAGCGATGAACTCGACCGCGAGGCAATGCGGTCCGTCGTGGGCGGAGGGCCCATCGGCGCGCGGCCGATCCAAATCGACCCGGCCAAGGTGGGGAGTGTGCGGATTGTCGACTATCCGCCAGGCTTCGGCCACCAGGGCCAGGGCGCGGTGCCGGGAAAGTCGCAGCGTTAGGAAGGGTAGGAACCCGCCGCCTCGCGGCCCGCAATGGGCCGCTGAGTGACGCCCCCGCCACCCCGCGAGCCCGGGATGGCGCCGGGCCGCGGGGCCGGGAGCCTGACTGACTAATGATCGCCGTAGCGAGGGCGACCCTCAGCGAGCAGGTTCCGGCGATCGTTACTCGCGCATAGCGGGTACTATGTAAGAGTAACGATCGCCGGAAGATGCCGCTGAGGGGCGGCCGCAGTAGGCGAGCATTAGTCAGTCAGGCTCCAGGACAGTGGCAGTGGAGGAGTGCCACTATTTCGTCGAGCCGTCGTTCCCGAGAGAGGTCAGCAGTACCGCGTTGTTGGTGGAATTCGCACCTGAATTGGTGATGTCCACTGTCGTGGTCTGGTTGACCATCTGCCCGACGTACGTGTAGTTGTTCGTGATCTGCTGCATGTAGTTGAACACTTGCACGACGCTCGGGCTCGAGGCGATCGGGGCTATGTACGCGGGGAACGCGCCAAGGACCCAATTACCCTCGCCGGCTGCACCTCGAAGGGACCGCATCGCCTGGCGGTCGAGGACCTCGCTCAGCGGAAGGTCGATGAGTGTGATTGAGGCCATGTCGGTTCTCCAAGCCTGTCGATTTCCGCACAAAGGGTCTTCAGTTCCGCGCTGCCGAGATCAATTGCGTCGATCCGCGGACAGCGCGGCCTGGATACCGACTTACTTCTGGTGCACGAATGTGTCCAGCGAGCCGACGACGTCGGCAGTGTTCGTGATGCTCTTGGTGATCGTGGTCGGATCAACGTTCGTCTGCGTCTGCACCGGCGTGAAGATCTGCACGTTGGTGTTGGGGCTGAAGAGGCTGTCGCCACCGTACGTGGACAGCTCGGGGCCGCCGATGTAGCCGAAGTTGGCCGAGCCACCCTGCACAGCAGCGCGCTCTTCCTCGGTGAGTTCCTTGGTCATGTCGATGTCTTTGACGTTCATTGCGGTTCTCCAAAATTGAGTGGGGTTGAGGTCGCGTGGGACCGCGCTGTCGGGGTTTTTGGGTAGACAGCGCGGCCGCCGGTTCGACTTACTTCTGGTGGATGAATGTGCCCGCCGAGCCGAGGACGTTGGCGACGTCCGTCACGCTCTTGGTGATCGTGGTCGGATCGATGTTGGTCTGGGTCTGGACCGGGGTGTCGATCTGCACGTTCGTGTTGGGGCTGAAGAGGCTGTTGCCACCGTAGGTGGACAGCTCGGGGCCGCCGATGTAGCCGAAGTTGGCCGAGCCACCTTGCACAGCAGCGCGCTCTTCCGCGGTCAGTTCCTTGGTCGTGTCGATGTCTTTGACGTTCATGGTTGAATTCTCGCTTGAGGGGTTGGGATGAGTTGTGTTTCGAGTTTGAGCATCTGCTCGCTGGTCTATAGTGCGAGCGCCGTGCCAGCGGTCGTGCCAGGCGTGCCAGGACGTCGCAAGTCGCTGAAATTGCGCAGAAAATAGCTTGTTCCGCGGATGTTTCGGGTCTCGCACGCTGGCCGCGATTGACGGGTTGCGGGCAACAGTGTGTGAGGACATGTTGGGTTGATCGCGACACTCGCCGTCTTGGTCTCCGCGCGCCGAGGGCGTGAGGGGGCGCGGCGAAGCGTGGAACTGCCGGGGCGTGGGGCGGAGTGGTGCGCAGCAGCTCGGCAGCGCGGCGCGGGCGCACACGCTCGAAAGCGCGAGCGCGGCGCCGGGGAATCGCGGAGCTGCCGTGGGGTCGGGCCGCGTCGTACGCCGTAGCTCGATAGCGCGGCGCCGGCGCGCGCCCTGGGTAGCGCGGGGCGGCGGCGCGGGGGCGTACGCCTGACCGCGGGGCGACACGCGTGAATCGCGGACGCCGCGAGGCCGCGCTGCCGGATCGATTGCTCGATCCGCGGGCAGCGCGGCCAGGGGGGATATTCGACTTACTGGTGGATGAAGGAATCCAGCGAGCCGAGCACATTCACGCTCTTCGAAACGTCCTTCGTGATCGTGACCGGATCAACGTTGGTCTGGGTCTGGACCGGGGTGAAGATCTGCACGTTCGTGGAGGGGCTGAAGAGGCTGTTCCCACCGTGGGTCTCCAGCACCGGGCCACCGATGTAGCCGAAGTTGGCCGAGCCACCGCGCACCGCGCGCTCTTCGTTGCTCAGGTCCTTGCTCATCTCGAGGTCTTTGACGTTCATTTGCGATTCTCCAGAAAGTTAGTGAGTTGGTTAGGTCGGGTTTAAAAGTTTGAGCATCTGCTCGCTGGTCTACAGTGCGAGCGCCGTGCCAGCCTGCGTGCCAGGTTGGTTTTTCATCCGGTAAATCATTGAAAATAGAAAGAAAGTAGTTTCTCGAGAAAGTTTCGCGCAGGCCGGCGAGCGGCTTTTCGAGCGATGGGGTGATGGGTACCGAGCAACAGTGCCACGGCGATCTGTTGGTCCGCGCGCGACACCCAGTGAGCGCACAACGTGCGCCTGTGCCCGTCGGATGAGAATCATCCGTCCAGCGCCGCGGGGCGCCGGCTTCGGAATGTGCCTGGGTGTTGATTCGAGAGGGCTCGCGGAGACGCGTAAGGCCGACGCGTAAACGGCGGCGCACTCACGCCAACATGTGGCGTTGCGAGCGTGCCTGCCCCGCGTTGCCCAGCGCGGGCACGGGGTTGCGCGCGCGGGATCCGTCGCGGTTACGCTTACGGCGAAATAGCTAGTGAGGAGTCCGCCGCTGATCGCGGCTGCTCGAATATGCGCAAGGCGCTAGTGACCGAATCATCCGGCCATACCAGCAACCCGCAGGGTGGGGAGGGCGGAAGCGGCGGGAGATGTCTTTGCGGCGGCGGGTATCCATGGCACTGACCATAGTCACTTATCGCGACGACGGTTCGTTGCTCCGACTTCCAGGTCCGCGCGCTTCAATTCGCGCCAGAGCAGCCAGAGTAACCCGGGGAGGGCCAGTTCGATCGTGATTGTCAGGATTGCCGCCATGGTCGGAACGCTACTCGTCCCCGGCTTCCGAGGGCAGTGCCAAAGGTCATGCGCAGCGCAACTGTCGGCCCACCGGTGGTTGGTCCGTGATCGCCGCATGGGGTGCGGTGGCAATGGTGCTGGCGGTTAGGTCGCCGGCCCGATGCGCTCGCGCCCGCGCACCCCAGCGTCCCAGCCCGCGCGTCTTCTCGCGCAGCCTGACCTCTTTGCACGCAAAAAAAGGGCCGGTTTTGAACCGGCCCCGGAGGTACGCGATCGTAACGAGGGGGTGGGCGTTTACTCTCGCGTTGTTATGGTGTCGAACACTACGCGCACCGCGGCAACGCCGGCAGTGCCGAAAGTCATGTGCTCCTACATCAGCCGTCGCGCGCCTTTGGTCGCCGACCAGCCGGGTATCGAGAGCCTCTCCGTATGCGCCGCGCCGGCCTGCTCGTCGTCGGCCCAGGGCTCCGAAATCTGGCTACCGTCGAGAAGCGCGCCGCGGATCGCGGACTGGCGGTCCTGTCGCACCTCCGGCGCGATCTGCCGTAACTGCAATTGAAGACGTTCAGGAACGACCGGAAATTCCCACTCGTAGCGTTTCATTTCGGTATCTCCCGTGGAGACCATTGATGACGTTGAGTCATTGTCCTCGCGGGTGTCCCGGACAAACAGTGGCAAAAGTCATTTGTCCCGGCGGCCACGCATTTCGCAAAGATCCCCGCTTTGACACCCGGCGATCCACAGGCAGGACCCTTGACCACCACAGCCCCGATGCCGTGTACTCGCGTGGTAGCGCTAACGTGCGCTGCTGCGAAAACTGTCAAGGAATGAGGGGTAATTCGTATGCGCTCAACCAGGTTCGTTTCGTCACGAGTTCGAAGAGCAATCCTGCTCGCGGTGATGGTGGGCTGCGTGCCGCTGGCGGCCAATGCCCAGACGGTCACCAACAATGGCACGGGTAACAACAGCGGCTTTTTCTATTCGTTGTTCACCAGCAGCGGGTCAGCGACCATGACATTTCCGCTGGACGCGCAATTTCCCGGCAATTACGCCATCACGTGGTCCGGCGTCGGCGACATGGTGGGGGGTAAAGGCTGGCAGACGGGCGGCAACAGGAGCGTGGGCTACAACGTCGGCTCCGCGCGTGGATTTAACAGCATTTCCGTCTACGGTTGGACGACCAATCCGCTCGTCGAGTACTACATCAACGAGCTCGGCTCGTTGTTTACGGCGAATGCAACGTTCAAGGGTAGTGTGAGCAGCGACGGTCACACTTACAACACCTTCGAGCACCAGCAGGTCAATCAACCCTCCATCGTCGGTACTGCCACCTTCGAGCAGTACCTGGATTCCTGGGGTGGCTCGACGATGGGTGCGAACCATACGGTCACCACGGGCACCCACTTCGCCCACTGGCAGAGCCTGGGAATGCCGCTGGGAACTTTCAACTACATGATCCTGGCGACAGAGGCCTTCAACGGCGCCAGCGGCTCGGTGAACGCTACGGTCTGGTAACTGATGGTGCCTGTCAGTTGCCAGCGCTCGAGGCCGGTGGGCCGGCGCGCCATCGGCCTCCTTTTTCTGGCTGCGTTGTTGGATGCAACCGAGGCCGCCCCGACCGGCCTCGCCGGCCCAGCTGCCGCGGTCCATGCGACCGCTGCGGCCGGCCTGGCCGCCCCAGTCGCCGCGGTCTTCCGAGCGGACCCGATCCGCCCAGCCGTTCCAGCCGCGCCGGCTAACCTGGTCTGGGTCAAAGGCGGCAGCTTCAAGAACATCAGGTCGAACTACTACGAGACGGGCGTGACCGTATCGGACTTCTACATCGGCAAGTACGACGTCACCCAGAAGGAATGGGTCGAGGTGATGGGCAACAATCCCTCGAAGTTCAAGGGCGACAACCTGCCGGTGGAAATGGTGAGCTGGTACGACAGTATCGAGTACTGCAACAAAAGAAGCCGCAAAGAGGGTCTGCAGCCGTACTACAACATCGACAAGCACGATAAAGACCCGAACAACACACCGGACCCCAGGTTCGGTGACCTCGACAATATAAAATGGACGGTCAGCATCAATGCGGGCGCCAACGGCTACCGCTTACCCACGGAAGCGGAGTGGGAATACGCCGCCGGTGGGGGCCAGAAAAGCAGGAGTTACACCTACAGCGGCAGTGACGATGTGGATGACGTCGCCTGGTATTGGCGCAACTCCGGCGACAAACCGTTGTCCGGAGCCTGGAACTGGCCATTGATAGAGCAGAACCACGACCGCTCCAGGCCCGTCGGCGCCAAGAAACCCAACGAGCTGGGGCTCTACGACATGTCGGGTAATGTGCGGCAATGGTGCTGGGATTGGCACGGCGATCTGGCCCTCCACATAGCCGACCCGAAGGGGCGTCCCAGCGGCTTCGGCCGCGTCTGGAAGGGTGGCGGTTGGATCGGCGCCGACTTTTGCTGCAATCCCGCTTTCCGCGGCAGCCTGGCCGCCAACGCGAGAGGCCCCGATCAGGGCTTGCGGGTGTGTCGCGGCAAGTGAAACCGGGAGCGTTTCCTGCTGTTTGCGTGCCGATACTGTGTTGTAGGAGCATGCAATGGCACGTTACGGCAAAAAGGCCGGAAGCAAAGTCAAGCGAGCGATGCACGAACGTAAAAAGGGCACGCTGCGCAGCGGTCGCTCCGGCCGCAAGGTGAAGAGCAAGAAGCAGGCGATCGCGATCGGCCTTTCCGAGGCGCGGCGCTCGGGAGCCAAGGTGCCCAAGAAGAAGTCCACTTCGCGCAAGAAGAAGAAATAGCTTCGGCCAGTCGTCCTGGTCGGGAGCCTGACAGCGGCGCTATCTGGCCCGGGTATCGACGCAGATAGGGGATCGATACAGCGGCTCGGTGAACTTTGTGTCGGGCAGATCGTCGCGGATCTTCATGAACAACGGCGCCAGGCCGTTGTCGAGCCAGACGCCCCAGATGCCGTCGTGATGATCGGGAAGATAGAGCCGCGGCCGGAAGAGCTGCAGATGTTGGAACGTATAGGCGAGCTGTGTCTCGGAGATCGGATGCGGGGTCCACGGGAAGATGGCCACATCGACCGGCGCGATCTCGCTCGCGAGTTGGCGCTCAGCGGCGTTGGGATCGCCGACGCTGTCGAACCAGACGATTTTGAAGCCGGTCGGAAAGGTGAAGGTAAAGCCTATCGTGCCTTCGGTAATGATACGGGGGTCGCGTGATCCCTTCGCGAGTACCGCGGCCGACTGTGCCTGCTGTGCGGGAGTCAGAGGTGGCGCATCGACTTTGTATAGTGCGTCCAGAGCCGGGATGAGCCCCGCCTCGATCGTGCTATGGAGGATGTGTGTAGGTCGGATCGAGATATCACCGTAGTGAAGGGTCTCATTGCCGGCGACGGTAATGGTCTGGGCCTGCGGCACCCCGAGTTCGACGGCCTCCGCAGTGGTGAGCGACGATCCGACGACCGGTGCTCCGGTTTGTGCAGCAACGGGTGCGATATCGCTGATATGGTCGGAGTGCGCGTGTCCGACCAGGATCACGTCAGCCTTCTTGACATCACCGACCCTGAACCCGAGCGCCGCCGTCCGCGCAGGACGCTCGTAGAAGGTATCCATGATGACGATCTTGCCATGATAGGCGAGCTCGTAGTTTGCGGTACCTAGCCAACGTAGCGTCGCAACGTCGCCGGTAGGCATCGGGCCGCCTTGCGAGGCCGGCACCAGGCTCTGGCAGGCCGCTTGGGTGGAGAAGTCTGGCGGATTGCGCGAATGGTCCGGCACCAAGCGCGCGCCATGGCACGCAACGAGTGCCAGGCTGATGGCACCACAGAGCATTGTCCTACTGACTGCCGCCGGATTCGTCACTAGTCTTCTCCTAACCGTGAGGCACGATTGTGGTGAGCGTGACAGCTCAGATCAAGGCCATGCGCCTCGAAGGAGAACAGCGTTGAACTCGGAAACCAGATTGTCGGCGGGCCAGGTCGCGGTGGTGACGGGCGGCGCGTCGGGTATCGGACTGGCCGCGGCCAGTCGGTTCGCCTCCATGGGGCTGAAGGTCTGCATCGCGGACGTCGGCACGCAGCGTCTGACCGACGCAGTGGACAAGGTCCACCAGGCAGCCGGCGCCAAAGCGGAGGTGATCGCGGTTGAGACCGATGTCAGTCAGCTCGCCTCGCTCGAGCGCCTGGAGCGCACGGTCCGCGAGCAATATGGCGGCACCGACGTGTTGATGAACAACGCGGGTATCTCGCTGAGCAGTACGTGTACGGATCAGATCGAACACTGGCAGCGGCTCCTGGCCGTCAACCTGTGGGGTGTCATCCATGGCACGCAGGTGTTCGTGCCCAAGATGTTGGAGCGCGGCAGCGCCGGCTACATCATCAACACCGGATCGAAGCAGGGCATCACGACCCCTCCCGGCAACCCTGCGTACAACGTGTCGAAAGCGGGAGTCAAGGCTTTCACGGAGGCCTTGCAACACCAGCTGCGCAATACACCACGCGCGAAGATCACCGCGCATCTGCTCATTCCGGGATTTGTGTTCACCGGCATGACGGCCGGGGACCGCACGGAAAAGCCCGCCGGAGCATGGACCCCGCAGGAAACGGTAGACTTCATGCTGCAAAAGCTCGCGGCTGGGGATTTCTACATCCTCTGCCCGGATAACGAGGTTTCTCGAGCGACGGATGAGAAGCGGATTCTGTGGGCCGCAGGTGACCTGGTCGAAAACCGCCCCCCGCTGTCGCGTTGGCATCCCGACTATGCGCAGGCGTTCGCTAACTACTCACCGCCTTCGCGAGACAAGTGGGCCTTACTCGAGTGACACCACCGTGGCGGTACGTGAGATGGGAACGGCGAAATTCGAGCCCGAGAAGTCCGATAGAATGGCGAAGTTCACACCGATCACGTTTCCGCTGGTATTGAACACCGGTCCGCCGGAGCCACCATGGGTTGTTTGTGCGTCGTAGACCAGTCGATCGGGACTGACGACGCCCAGGTGGCCCTGCGTCACCAGCGGTCGGATGAGCTTTCTCCGCGCCAGCTCCTGTACGAGAGCCTCGGCGTCATTGCCGGCTGCCTGTGCGATCCGTTTGAGCGTGGATTCTTCCACGCGCGCCAGAATCCCCTCGATTCCCGTAGGGTAGCCAATCAGGACGATCGGACTGCCCGAAATCGCGGCCTGTTGCTCGATGGTGACCGGTTTCGGATGGCTGTCGGGCAACTCGACTGACGCCAATCCGAGATCGAACTCCTCGCTCAAGCCCTGTACGTGCACCGGCAACGACGTTTCGCTCCCGGGGAAATAAGCCCGCATCGTCAGGATCTTCGGCTCGAAAGTAGCGGTGGGCACAGGAATCGCCGCGGCGTTGTGCCACCAAGGTTGCAGCACGTGATGATTGGTGAGGACGTGACCGGCGTTATCGATCAGAAAGCCGCTGCCAAACACGTGCATGTGCACCGGCGGTCCGGTGCCTGTGGTGGTGACGAGGACATTGCCCTTGGCATCGGCCGCCGGATTGCCATTCGCGTCGGCGCCGGTGAATTTGAGCTGGGCGCCGCTCTTGCGGTCGAAAAAGCCCAGCATCGCGTAGATCAGGCACACGCTGTCCGAGTAGTCCCGAACGATATCCTGCGCGACGCGCGACTCGGTCTCGAGTTTCCCGATGCGGGTGGTCAAGTCCTGGTTGAGCGCCTCGCGGGCCTTCTGTGCGCGTTCCAGGAGTTGGCCCTGGGTGAGGATCTCCGAGCGGAGATTGGCGAGTTGTAAAACGAGGTTCGCGTTTGACTTGTTGCTGACCTGCGAGTTGCGAACGCCGATACCGAGGCCGATCAACGCCAGGGCGCTCACCACCCCCAGTGCGATCCAGCGTCTCTTGCCGGTGTCTTTTTCCGCAACGATCGTGGCCAACGCCGCTTCGGCTTCCAGCTCTTTCTTCCGGGCGTCGACCAACTCCAGGCGCAAGCGGTCGTCCGGGGCTTTCTCGCGCAGCTGTGCCCGTATCCGGGCGAAGAGCTCCACCGGCTCAAAAGGGATACTCAGGACGTCGTCCGCACCCAGGTCCAGGGCATGGCTGCGCTCCAGCGAGCCGCCATCCGTGAGAAGAATGATCTTTACGGGCGCCGTGGCTTCATTGCGCTTGAGCTGCGTGAGAAGGCCACAGCAGTCGAGTATCCGTACATCCGTCTGCAGCAGGATCAGATCCGGCTGATGCTGAAGAACCGTGCGCACGTCCGCGCTTTCAGGCGACGCAACGTCGTAGCCGGCGCGAGACAGTTCCGAGACGAGCCGCGCGCTCAAATCCGCAGCGACGCGAAACAAGAGAATTTTTGCCATGCTGCCCCGTCATCCGCTCATGCTGCAGCATGAGATTGTCGCACAGGTCGTTTCTTGTACACATCTGCGCACCGCGGGATTGGCCAGTCGGCACGGCATTTTGACCGTTCGACATTTATCCGCGGGGGTGGCATCAGCCAACATTAGTCTCGGCCGCGTCTGATCCAATCGGGCGACGAGGGCCGAATCAGCTATGTTGTACTGCTCGATAAAGACGCTCGGGTGCCATAGGCATCTGTCTGTAGCGCTGGCCCTCGCGGCCGTCCCACTTCTGCTCGCCGGGTGCGCTACCGGGCGGTCCGTCCGGGCTATTGACACCAGGCCCATCCAAAAGGCGTCGTTCGAGGTGGTGGATCAGCGCCCCGCAGACGAGCGTACGACCAAGTGGCTTTCCAATGTGCCTCACTCGTGCGCATTTACCGTGCGTCAATATGGAGATGAGGCCATATCGCCCGACCGATTTACCGTGCTCGCGGAAGGTCTCAACACCGGACTTCGTGAGCGACTCGCAGGTAAGACGCTGTTGGTCACACACTTCGGCATCTACATCAACAGCTCGCAAAGGTCGCGCGCGGCGGCGTCCCTTCGCGGCGAGGAGTTGGGGCAGAGCCTGGCGGATTATGCAGCGGGGAGTCGCTTCGATAGGCTTTGCGCGTCAGAGGCATTGGCGCAAGGGTGGCTCGAGGACGGTCACGGCGACCACACGACTCGCTCGATTGTGATTGTCCAGATCACTTTCATCCTGGAGGGCAGGGCGCAGAGCGTGCGCGTCTTTGAAAACACCGGCCCTTCCGTGACGGCGGCCGCAATCGTCGGCGCGATCAGAAAGGCCGCCGATCGGATTGTTGACGAAGTGCTCGCCCGGCCAAATGTGATCACGGCTGAGGCGCGGGCAGGCCGTTAGCCCGTGCCGGGTTTCCCCTGAAGATCGGGAGTCTCGGGTCGAGCGCTCGCCCCGAAGCCGCGCGCAAAGGCTGTGCTCGCTGCGGCGTCTCGCGGTGCTTTCCGGGTCTCCAGGAAGCTCTTCAAGCGCAGCAGCTCTGCATCGAGCTCGCTTTTCGGGTCGGCACCAAAGAAAGCCGCCACGGCGTGCCCCAGGACGCCCGCCGGCGGGCGGTAGCTCATGTGGACATCCACGCGTGTACCACCGTTGACGGGCTGGAATCTCAGCACGCCGGCGTGTTGGATCGGCGCAGAGGGTGTCGTGCGCCACGCCAGGAGCCGATTCATTTCAAACTCCGTCGTGACCGACTCCCATTCAAACAGCATGCCGGCCGGACCCGCGACACACCAGTGAGCGCGCCCGTCCGGATGGAGCTGCACGCTGCGCACGGTCCGCATGAACTGCGGATAATTTTCATAAACCGACAAAGTCTGGAAGACCTGGTCGACGGGAGCGTTCACCCGGATCGTCTTGTGGACTTCGACGGTGACACCCTGTTCGCCCCTGATGCCGAGCCAATGTTTGAACGGAACGTTGGCACCCGTTCGAGCCAGCAGAGCGCCGCCCGCCGCGACGCCACAGGTACCGGCTACGCCGCGAGTGTAGAGGCCCCACATCGCAAGAATGCTGCCCATGGCGCCGCCAAGCAGCCGCTCGGCAGGGGACCAGCGTTCGCGCATAAAACGAAAGCGGGGCGGACTGCGGGGGCGGCCTCCCTGCAGCGACGATACTCCTGTGGCGCTCTCGTGAATCGAGAGGTCATCCTGAACCGCTACAACACCCAGTGTGCCGCGGACAGCTCGCACGAGCTGCGGAAACTCTTCGGCCAGGATGTGTCCGCTCAGCGTAACCCGCCCGTTGAAAACGGCGACCTTGACAGCTCCCGGATGTGAGACCGCATGCCCGAGCGCGGCACGGACCCGCTCTTTGAGAACGCCATCGCTGACTTTGGCGCCGTGATAGACCGAGCGCGCGACTGCGACCGTCCCCTGAATGCGATGAGCCAGGTCGCGGCCGCCGATATCGATCGCAGCGCGCAGATCTCCGGAGGCGCTGACGAGCTGGTCACGCAAACGCGCCCGGCGCTTGCGACCACTCGCGGGATCGAACCAGTACATGGCTGCCGCCGCCATGGCTGCGCCGCCCAAGGTTCGTAGCGCTGCGTTCATGGAAACTCCTTCGTGTGGTCTGCGCCCGATGACAGGATAACCACCAATCCCTGCGACGCGAAGGGGCGTTTCGTTCGGACCCCGCCACGCCCGCGCTCACGCCGGAGCGTGGCAGACCGCCTCGATGTTGTTTCCGTCCGGGTCCAGTAAGAATGCCGATCCGCTTTGCTTCCCTCCAGTCCCGATCCAGAAGTACGGCTTTCCCGCCTCGCCGAAACCAACATGGGCATCCTTCCCTGTTTGCTCCGGTCGGCGCTGCGGCACTGAAGCCGCGCTACTTCCCCCGCTGCTTGATGTCGCTGCTCCGGTCTGCGACGATCGGCTCTTATTTAACGATATTTGGCCTGGATGCGCCTCCAAAGACACCGCAAAGCGCCGCTCTCACGCTACGTGATCTTCGCCTGCGCCACGTGGTGGCTGAGTCTCGGGCACGCGCAGGAGTCCCATCGCGACATTCCGTCCAATGCGCATTTCAGCGCCGGCGACCAGGGCTGGTCGTGTAACGACGGCTTCACGGAGGTCGCGGGGCTTTGCATGGAGGACGCCGAAACCCTGCCGAGCCAAGGGGCTTTCGAGTTCTTCGACGGCCAGTGGCGATGCCGCTCCGGCTATCATCGGACGGGCAAATTCTGCGTACCGGGTGTCGCGCCCGAGCATGCCGCTTTCGTAGGTGGGGGCGATCACTGGGAGTGTGACTGGGGCTTTCAGAAGACCGGCTCGCAATGTCAGGAGATCAAGCCACCCCCGCACGGCTACCTCGATGCTTCCGGACACGATTGGGTGTGCTATCCGGGGTTCGCGCGAGTCACGGATCATTGCGTTCCCATGCCGAATGCCGTGCCGGCACCGAAAGGTCCGGCCGCGGCCGACTCCCGGCTATAGAGTCACAAGTCGAGGAGCCGCGCGCGAGAATGGGGCACCGCGGCCGAGCCGCGGCCGCTCGAGGTGGGCGGCCGCGATTCACTCGACCTGCAGCTTGTCGCCTTCGGACACTGATGGGCTCGAGTTACCGGAACATCGAAAGCCAGGCGACGTTTGTCCTTGCATGGCGATCGACGCATGAGGTCCTGCGGCCCGCTCGGGCTGGTCATTCTGCTGCTCCTGCCGACCGCGCGCGCCGCCGATCCCCAGCCGTATCGCGTGCAGTTTGCCAAGGTCGAGGACAGTGCCTTGAACGCCACGCTCCAAAGCACTTCCCAATTGTCAGGCCTGCGCAAAAGCGCGCCGGTAGGGCCTTTCGCGCTGATCGGTCGCGCCCGCGCCGACACTGACCTCCTCAAGACGGTCCTGGAGAGTTACGGCTACTACCAGGGCTCGGTGTCGATCACGATCGACAACCTGACGTTGAGCGATCCCGGCCTGGGCGAAGAGCTCACCAACAGGTCCGGGAAGGACGAAGCAGTCGTGAACGTGGCATTCACCCTGGGGCCCTTGTTCCACCTGGGGAAGATCGAGCTGACGGGCGATGTGCCGCCGAAAGCAGCGGCGGCTCTCGGATTGTCGACAGGCGCGCCGGCCGTAGCCGCCAATGTGTTGGCGGGCGCCGATCGTGTGCGGCAGAGCCTGGCGAATGACGGCTACGCTTATGCGAAGGTCGATAAGCCCAAGGCAAAAGAGAATTCGTCGCAGCACGTGCTGAACGTGACCATCAACGTGACACCGGGTGAGCGCTACCGGCTGGGTGATATCCGGCTGTCGGGCCTGAAGACAATCAACGAATCCCACGTGCGCAAGCGACTATTGGTCCACAGCGGAGATCAATATGACGCGAGCGCGATTGAGGCTGCCCGGCGCGACCTGCTCTCGATGAAAGTCTTCACGCAGGTGAACGCGGTGCTCGACCCGAAGCCGGATGCGCAGGGACGGGTGGGCGTGACCTACAAATTCAGAGAGCGCAAACCGCACGCCGTCGGCTTGAGCGGCGCTTACTCCAGCGATCTGGGTGCGAGCGTGGGCGTGAACTGGATGAAGCGTGAAATCACGGGCAACGCGGACTCTCTCGAGCTGTCAGCCAAAGTCATCAATCTCGGCGGAGGATCGGCGAGCAACGGGATCGGCTACGACGTCCACGGCAAGTATCTGCTCCCGGACTGGATTGCGCGCGATCAGACCATGCAGGTCGAGCTCGGCGCCCTGCGCCAGTCACTCGATGCCTATGATCAAACCGCTGTCACCACGGGCGTATCGGTGATCCGCAAGCTGTCGAATATCTGGAGCGTCAGCGCTGGTATTTCCGCCGAACGCGAGCAGATCGTGCAGGAGGCGCCGCCCGATCCCCAGGTGAGCGCGGCGGTGGGTTGTACGACCAACATTGCGAAGCCCAAGAAGGGTGAGACCGAGCCCCGCTGTACCTACCACTACACGCTGTTAGGGCTGCCTTTGAGCGCGCTATACGACACGACCGGACTCGCTTCCCCACTCGAGGATGCAACCAAGGGGGTTCGCGCCGCGTTGCTTGTTACACCGACATTTTCTATCGGGCATCCGAACGCCAGATTCGTCGTGACGCAGATCAGCGCTGCAACCTATTTCGACTTGGAGAAGCTGGGATTCGCGCACGATCCGGGCCGCAGTGTTCTGGCGTTGCGGGCGCTGGCGGGCCTTGCCGGAGGAGCCTCGCAGTTCAGCCTGCCCCCTGATCAGCGCTTCTACGCCGGCGGCAGCGGCACTATCCGGGGCTATCGTTATCAATCGGTCGGCTCACCCTCAACCTATTTTCCGGACGGCAAACCCACTGGCGGGTTGGCCATCAACGCCGGCACTATCGAGTTCCGTCAACGCATCGGCGCGGCCCTCGGGTTCGCCACCTTCGTCGATGCGGGCAATGTCAGCGAGAAGCTCAACCCGTTGCACGGTGCCGTGAAAGTCGGTGTCGGCGCGGGGTTACGCTACTACACGGCGTTGGGTCCTCTGCGTCTCGACCTGGCTCTCCCATTGCAGCGGCGCGCAGGAGCCCCGGGCGTGATCAAAGATGACGCTTTCGAAGTGTATATCGGGCTCGGGCAGGCATTCTGATGTTGTCGCGGCCTGCAAAGATAGCGGTGTGGGCGGGAGCCGGGCTGCTCGGGGTGCTGTTGATCATCGTAGCCGCCGTGTTCATCATCCCCAACACCGGGAGCGGACGGGCCCTCATCGAGCGCAAGACGGCTGACCTGACCCAGGGACGGATCCGAATCAGCGGTATTCACGGCTCATTTCCGGCCGCGCTGGCTCTGGACAGGTTGGAAATTCGCGATGCCCGGGGACTCTGGTTGTGGGCTGAACACGTTTCCCTGCGTTGGACACCGAGCGCCTTACTCGCTCGGCACGTGGACGTGGATTCGTTGCGCATCGCTCTCGTGCACGTCGAGCGGGCACCCGTGCCGGACAAGGAGGAGAAGCCCAGTTCCTCCTCGTCCTCTGTTCCACGCACCGACCTGCGCGACTTCAGTATCGGGACACTGGAGCTCGGCAAGGCGCTAGCCGGCGACCCGACATCGCTCACGGTCAAGGGCAATGCCCATTTGCGTTCGCTCGAGGATGTCGATGCACACATCGCAGCGCGGCGGACCGCGGGTAACGGCGATTATGAGGTGGACGCTCATTTCGATCCGCGCTCCATGAACGCAACGGTGAAGTTGCAGGAGCCCGCCAACGGCCCGTTGGAAAACCTGGTCAGGATTCCCGACATCGGGGCGCTGTCGGTGCTGGTAAACCTGCGCGGCCCGCGCAACGCCGAGGCTCTGGAGTTGTCGGTCGACGCGGGACCTCTGCGGGCGCGGGCGAACGGTCGCATCGATCTGCAAAATAGCACCGCCGACCTGAGTTACTCACTCACGGCACCCGAGATGTCTCCGTCTCCCGGGCTGAGCTGGCAGCGGGTTGATTTGCAGGGTCGCCTGCAAGGGCCCTTCACAAAACCCACCGCCGCGGGGCATCTGCTGATCAAGGCACTGAAAGCCCCGGGCGGAACCGAGCTGGCCGAGCTCGACGCACAGGTGAAAGGTGACAAGGGCTACGTCAAGCTGGACGCGGGGATCGATGGCTTGCGGCTTCCCGGTGCGGCGCCAGCCTTGTTTCAGGACTCGCGCTTGACGCTGGAGGGTGCGGTACGGCTGGACGATCCCCAACGTCCTCTCCAACTCACCGCCAACCATCGGCTGTTCGCGTTGGACGCCAAAGCCATCACGGCTGGCCACCAGAGCGGCGACCTGAATCTCCACCTGCCGGATCTCGAGCCCTTTGCGCCGCTCGCCGGCGCGAGGCTGCGCGGCGATGCTCAATTGGCAGCCCACGTGGACTACACGCCCGCGTTGACCAAGCTGACGACCAACTTGAGCACCCATCTGGACGGCGGCGACGCCGCTTGGGCCGGCCTGGTTCGAGGCGAGCTGACACAACTGCATATGGCCGCTGAGATGTCTGAGCAACAGGTCGCGATCCAGGATCTGCGCCTCACGGGACGTGCTATCTCGCTCACCGCGAATGCGAGGGCCGACCGCACAGGCGACCAGCAGACGAAGGTGCGTTTCGAGCTCGGCCTACCGAACCTGGCGCGTGTCTCGCCCGCCCTGGCAGGCGACTTGAAAGTCACGGGCACGGTCGACGGGCCACGCCAGCAATTGAGCACTGACACGCTCCTCACCACGAACCTCTCCGTCCACGGCTCGCCTCGCGGGACGGTGTCCGCGCGGGTGCAGGCGAGGGGGCTGCCACAGTCACCTCAAGGTGTGCTCGGGGCCAGTGGCCAGCTGGATGGTGCGCCTTTGCAGGTCAATGTGGAGGTCCGACCCGTCGATAAGGGCAACTATCGCGTGATGATTCGTCATGCCGACTGGAAGAGTGCGCATGCGGACGGCGATGTCACTCTGGGGAAGGCAATTGCCGACGCGCGGGGCAACGCGACATTCCGCCTGGGACAGTTGAGCGATTTCAACCGGCTAGCCGGTAGCCAGCTCTCCGGCGCCGTGAAGGGTCAGATAGCTTTGGCATCCAAGTCGCGACAACCCACGGTGCAGCTCGGTGTGGAGGCCCGGAATGTCGTGGCGGGTGGGGTGACCGCAAACGCACGGCTCAACGCCAACGGCCCGATGAATGCGGTCGCGGTGACCCTCGACGCGGACTCACCGGCAGTCGCCGGAGAGCCCGCGCGTATCAACACCGCCACGGTCTTGAACCTGGCGGCCAAGGAGCTGCAGCTTTCGAGCCTCAAAGTCTCCTATCGCGAGCAGGATCTGCACCTCATGGCGCCGGCGAAGATCCAATTCGCGCAGGGCTTGAAGGTGCAGCAACTGAAGTTGGGTATACAGGACGCGTCCCTCGAGCTCGACGGACAACTCTCTCCGGCTCTGGACGTGCGCGCGGCAGTCAAGCAAATCAAACCCGAGCTCATCAACGCGTTCGTACCTGACACGCTGGCCAGTGGCACCGTGAGTGCCGACGCCAATCTGCACGGAACGACGTCCGCGCCCACAGGTACTGTGCATTTCCAGGCACTGGACATGAAAGCCAAGAGTGCTGTGGCCCAGGGGCTACCTTCCGCCGACCTGCGCACCAACATCAATCTGAAGGGCAGCACGGCCGATGTCGATGCGCGCCTCACCGCGGGAGGTAGCTCACAACTCGCGCTGACTGGTCGGGCACCGCTGGCCGCGGGTGGTACCGCGGACCTGAAGCTAGCCGGAAATCTCGATCTCGCGTTGGCCAATCCGATCCTGGAGGCCGGCGGGCGCCACGTTACGGGTGCTGTTGCGATTGATACCACGGTTACGGGCACGACGGCCGTGCCGCAAATTGCTGGCACGGTTGAGCTGAACAAGGGGAGTGTCCGGGATTACACCCAAGGGGTCAGCCTGACGGACATTACCGGCAAGTTGACCGGGAACCAGGGCGGGGTCTTGCGCATCGAGCAACTGACCGCCAAGGCGGCACCGGGCAATATCGCGATCCAGGGCACGGTGGGCGTGTTGCAGCCCAAGATCCCCGTGGACATCGAGCTCACCGCCAAAGATGCGCAGCCCATCGCCAGCAACATCGTGACAGCCAATCTCAATGCGGACATCCAGGTCAGCGGCATGGCGCGTGAGCAGATGGATGTCAACGGTAAAGTCCATCTGAATCGTGCGGATATCAGTATTCCGGGCGGTTTGCCTCCCGATGTAGCCGTACTGGACGTCGAGCAGGAGGGGGCTCCGCCGCCACCACCTCCTGAGCATCCGCTGGTGATCAACCTGCACCTCACGGTCGATGCCCCGAATCGAATCCTGATCAAAGGCCGGGGCCTCGATGCCGAAATGGGCGGTGATCTACGGATCCGGGGGACCACGGCGGCGCCCGTCGTCGAAGGGGGCTTCGAGCTGCAACGCGGCTTCTTTACCCTGGCCAACAGTAAACTGACCTTCACCAACGGTACCGTGACGTTCGCCGGCGAGGGCCTGCAGAAAAAGCTCGATCCCTCGTTGGATTTCACCGCGCAGACCACGGCGGCGGAGGTCACCGCCATCGTGCATATCACGGGACTTGCGGATGCGCCGAAGATCGAGCTCTCGAGTACGCCGGAGTTGCCCCAGGATGAGATTCTTGCGCGCATCCTGTTTGGCGAGCCGGCCGCGCAACTCACGGCGTTGCAACTCGTCGAGACCGGTGCAGCCTTGGCGAGCTTGAGTGGGGGCGGCGGGGGCTCCAGCCTCAATCCGCTGGGCAAGGTTCAGAAGGCATTGGGCCTGGATCGTCTCTCCGTGGGTGGTGGGTCGAGCGCTTCGGGCTCCTCCTCTTCGGGTCAGAGCGCGGGACCCAGTGTCGAGGCCGGCCGCTACGTGTCCAGCCGCGTGTATGTCGGTGTCAAGGAGAGTACGACCGGTGCCAGTCAGGTCGATGTCGATGTGGATCTCACCAAACATCTGAAACTGCAGGCCCAGTTGGGTAACGGCAGCGCAACCGCGCAGGGCGTGACGCCGGAAAATGATCCGGGCAGCAGCCTCGGCCTGGCCTACCAGTTCGAGTATTAGGGCCGCCGGGAGAGTCCTGGAACATTAGGATACGGGTGGTTTTTCCCAAAAGTCACGGAAGACGGTAGCCGAATATTCCCCTATACCGATGCTCGGGTGATCGAGCGTGCGGGCCCCTCACGGGGCACCTGCACCTCGAAAGCATCAAACAGGGGGATACATGCTCGACAAGACACGGCTACGTGCACTGTTGGTCTGCACGACGGTTTCTTTCACATACGCGGTCCACGCACAAAACACGCAGAGTGTTGCGCAACCTGCTGCGGCATCCAATGCGGCACCAGGCGCGGACGACCAACTCCAGGAAGTCGTGGTGACCGGTACATTGCTGCGCGGAATCGCGCCGACCGGCACGAACCTGATCGACGTGAGCCAGGCCGATGTCCAGGCGACGGGAGCCGTCTCGACCAATGACCTGATCGCCAAGATCCCGCAGCTGAGCAATTTCAATACCGTTCCGGTGCCCGGCGCCAACTTCGGTCAGCCGATCGTGTCAACGAACATCCGCAACCTGGGTGCCTCGGGAGGTACGACCACCCTGGTTCTGTTGGACGGCCATCGTCTCGTGGGACAAGGGATTCTGCAAACCTACGCCGATCCCTCGATCATTCCACCCGGTGTCATCGAGCGGGTCGAGGTCGTGCCCGATGGCGGTTCGGCGATTTACGGATCAGACGCCATAGGCGGTGTCATCAATTTCATCACCCGCAAGCACTTCGAGGGTGTCGAGGCCACGGGCCGCTATGGATTCGCGGATGACTTCAAGACGACCGATGGCAATATCACGGCCGGGCATGACTGGGGGAGCGGTTCCGCGCTCCTGTCTTACTCATACGCCTGGCACGACGATGTTCTCGGCAACAAGCGCGGGTATTACACCAATAACCTGACCTCTCACGGGGGAACGGACAATCGGGCGACGAATTGCTCGCCCGGCACCATCGTCGCCAATGGCGTGAATTATGCGCTGCCCGGACTGGCTCCGAACACGCAGAACCGCTGCGACCAAACGGATTATACGGATATCTTTCCGCACGAGCGGCGCCAGAGTGTGTTCGCCACGCTCAATCAAAACCTGGGCGACTCGGTGACTTTGACGGTCCAAGGTTACTGGTCGGTGCGCGATACCGAAACGGAGGACCGGAACGACCAGGTGATGGGCGCCTCGGGCACCATCAACTCGACCAATCCCTATTTCCAATCGGTGGCGGGGGAGACCTCGCAGACCGTGGACTTTGCGTTCGATCCTGCATTCGGCACCAGTTTCCACGACCCACAGCGGTTCGCTTCCTACGGAGTGACGCCCACTCTGACCTGGAATCTGCACGGCGACTGGCAGCTCCGGGCGATGGCCAACTACGGGCGCAGCAGCAACTACAATGTGGAAAACCTGTTGAACAGCGCGGCCGTCACTGCAGGACTTGCGGGTACTACCCTCCAGACTGCCTTGAATCCGTATAACATCAACGCGACGAACCCTGCCGTGCTGGCCTCGATCCGGGACTACCGAAATCTCTGGGAAGCCTGGCAAGAGCTGCGCGAGCTGCGAGCCGTTGCCGACGGAACGGTGCTGACCTTGCCGGGTGGCAACGTGAAGCTGGCGGTCGGAACCGAGTACCACTACGAGAACGTGAGTCCCTTGTCAGTGAGTGGTCCCACGACGAGTTCAACGACCATCCGCGACTATGCCTCGCGCAACGTCAAATCGGTGTATGGGGAGGTGTTTGTCCCGTTTATCGGCAAGGACAATGCCATGCCGGGGGTGCAGGCGTTGGAGCTCTCGGCCTCCGGCCGCTATGACAAGTACACGGACGTAGGCAGCACCACCAATCCCAAGTTCGGTTTGAACTACCGCCCGATCTCGGACCTGCTCATCCGCGGCAGCTGGGGAAAGTCATTCCACGCGGCGAGCCTCGAGGACGAGGGCAACACCGTGGATACGCGCATCACGCTCATTCCGGTGAGTCCGTTCCGCGCGGCGGGCAGCCCGTTTATTCCTGACTTCCTGCGGCCGACACTTTTCATCTCCGGAGGCACCAATCTCAAACCCGAGCGGGCGACGACCTGGTCGTTGGGCGGTGACTGGACGCCCCAGGCTGTGCCGGGGTTGAAATTGAGTGCCACTTACTACAACGTCAACTATACCGATGCGATCAGCGTCGGGGCGTTCTTCCGGGGCGCGCCCTATTTCGCCGACCCGAACAATGCGAGCCTTTATATCCTCAGTCCCACCCAGGCACAGGTGACCGCGGAGGCCGCTGGGATCCGTCTGGACAATTTCCCAAGCATCGCCAGCGTGTACGCGAACGGCGTCGTACCTTACGCGTTGTTTGACGTGCGACGCTATAACCTGGGGGCCATCAGGCAGAACGGCATCGATTTCGATGGATCGTACCGCTACCAGAGCGGGTTCGGTGTGTGGTCGACCGAGGTGGCAGGTAGCTATACCCTCGAGCGCGAAACACAGGGCGTTCCCGGCAGCCCCTTTGTCAACAACCTCGATAATGGCACCGCGAAGTTGCGCTTCTCGGCCTCCCTCGGCTGGCAACTCGGCGGCTTCGGTGCTCGGGCGACCGCGTACTACAGCGGAGGATATCCGGTTCTCGGCCTGTTGCCGCAGACTCACGTGGCAGCGTTCATGCCAATCGATTTCTTCTTGAACTATGACTTCTCGAGCGAGAAGGGCGTGCTCAAGGACACCTCTCTATTGCTCAACATCGAAAACGCGTTCAACCGCGCCCCCCCGTTCTATAACGCCAATCCGGGCATCGCCAACGGCTCGACCTACGGACGGCTGATCTCCGTGGGATTCCGCAAGAAGTTTGGCGGCTGAGGGATCGCAAATGGATCGTTTGACACGGCGCAGGGTCCTGCAATCAACGTTAGCCGTCGGGACTACGGCAGCGTTGTCAGCGCGCGCACTGGCAGCGCACGCAGCAGGCGAAGGGAAGCCCATCGTTCACACCACCTATGGGCCGGTGCGGGGAAGGGCGGAGGCGGGCGTGCTCGCATTCCGTGGACTCCGCTATGCAGCCCCTCCAACCGGCACTCTGCGCTTCAAGCCTCCGCAGAAGCCTGCCGCCTGGCGAGAGGTCGCCGACGCCGGCCAGTTCGGGGCCGCGTCCATCCAGGCTCCGGGACAGCCCGACATGCCCGCTTACGAGCAGCACAGCGAAGACTGTCTCTTTCTGAATGTCTGGACGGCTTCCCTGCAGGGAAAGCGTCCCGTCATGGTCTGGCTGCATGGCGGCGCATTTTCGATGGGAGCTGCCGGGCGGCCTACCTATTTCGGCGATCACTTCGCGCGTGATGGGATTGTCCTCGTCTCGGTGAATCATCGGCTCAACGTGTTCGGCTACGCGCAGCTGCCGGACAGTTGGGGACCGGAGTATGCCTCCTCGGGCATGGCAGGCATGCTCGATATCGTGGCCGCGTTGCGGTGGGTCCGGGCGAACGTCGCCCGCTTTGGC
>Ga0268266_10000711_pt1 | contig 44986 bp, 43 predicted proteins | sample KBSS13metaG_FD_190356 | JGI IMG/M metagenome (GOLD analysis project Ga0268266, IMG submission 190356) | Switchgrass rhizosphere microbial communities from Kellogg Biological Station, Michigan, USA - KBS S1-3 metaG (SPAdes) (version 2) | ecosystem: Host-associated > Plants > Roots > Rhizosphere...
AGTTCGAGAAGGCCTCCTTCGAGGAATGCAATCGGAGCCCTCAGAAGGCGGCCCTGACCCACCTCTTCAGGGCGGAGCGAGAAGCACGCCGCATTCCTGGGCTCGAGGCCGTCGAGCCCAGGCCGATCCGCAATGCCGCAGTCGTGGGCTCGGGGACGATGGGGGGGGGGGCATCGCGATGAACTTCGCCAATGCCGGGATTCCGGTGACCCTGATCGACGTGTCGGATGAGGTGGTCTCCAAAGGCATGGAGAAGGTGGTGAAAAACTACGCCACCTCAGTCGAACGCGGATCTGCAACGCAGGCAGCGATGGACGCCGCCGTGGCGCTGATCAATTCGGCAAGCAATTACGACGCGGTGCGTGACGTCGACATCGTCATTGAGGCGGTGTTCGAGGACATGGCTCTCAAGAAAAGCATCTTCGCCGAGCTCGACAAGTTGGCGCCGCCGCACGCGATTCTGGCCTCCAACACATCCAGCCTCGACATCGACGAGATCGCCGGCGCGACCCTAAGAGCCGACAAGGTCATTGGCACGCACTTCTTTAGTCCAGCCAATGTGATGAAGCTGCTGGAAAACATCCGTGGCGCGGCGAGCGCACCTGAGACTGTGGCGACGGTCATGGCCATGGGCAAGGCCATAAACAAAATCCCGGTGCTCGCCGCGAACTGCAACGGGTTCATAGGCAACCGTATGTTCCAGTTCTGGAACTATGGATGGGAATACCTTCTCGAAGAGGGGGCGGCTCCGGAGCAGATTGATCGAGTGGTGCTCGACTTCGGGATGGCCATGGGGCCAGTCCAAGTTCGCGACCTTTCGGGCATCGACGTGGCTGTCATGGTCCGGGCAGCCCGCGCAGCCCTTCTTCCAAAAGAAGAACGACTCTCTCCGATCCTGGAGCGCCTGCTCGCAATGGGTCGGGACGGCCAGAAAACCGGGGCCGGCTTCTACCGCTATGAGGGTCGAGTAGCGTTTCCTGATCCCATCGTGACGGAATTAATCGAACAGGTCTCGGCCGAGCTTGGCATCGAGCGGCGCGAGATCGACGACGACGAAATCGTTCCGCGCATGTTGGCCCCGTTGATTAATGAGGGCGCCAGAATACTGGAGGAAGGAATTGCGCTCCGCGCAGGAGACATCGACGTCGTCTACTGCCACGGATACGGCTTCCCCAAACACCTTGGTGGGCCGATGTACTGGGCTGAGCGATTTGGCCTAGACCGGATCGTTTCGATCATGGATCGGCTCGCCCCACGTTTCGGTCCGAGATACCGCCCCGCGGCACTGCTCAAGACACTCGCCGGCGCGGGCGACGGATGGGCCGCGGTCAAAGAGCGACGGGCGCCCGTCTTAAGTTAAGCTTGGCGCTCGCCACGTGCCCTCCCCTTCGCCGCAATTCGGTTTCCGAGTTCCAGATCGTTGGCGACTGGCCGCGTGCAGCCATTGAGCTCTGGCTCGGCATTCCTCCGAGCTTGCGAGACAAACCGGGGATCGGCTGCGCCGAACGCCGCCGCTCAGGCCGGCTCCCGCGACGGCCAAATCTGCTTCCACGGCGGGGACGAGTTCAAATTTCATCGCTCGCCGTTGGACTTCTTCAACAGCCTGCTAAACCCCTGGGCTCTCACAATTCTGCTCAACTTAATACATGGGAGCGAAATATCGCGGGGGCTTAGCTGCCGCTAGCCCGCCGTCGCCGTGGCTGGCAAGACAGCTTTCCAGAAGTCGCCCTCTTCCAAGCGAGGGCGCGAGGAGGAGCCATGGATGCTGTCATCGTCGCCACGGCCCGTACGCCGATCGGCAAGGCCTACCGGGGCGCGCTGAACGGCACTCACGGGGCCGCCATGGGCGCGCACGTGATCGCCGAGGTTGTCCGTCGGAGCGGCTTCGAGCCCCATCAGATCGACGACGTGATGATGGGCGTGGCGGCGCAGGAGGCCGCGACCGGAAGCAACATCGCCCGTCAGGCCGCCTTGCGCGCCGGCCTGCCGGTCACCGTTCCTGGTACGACGATTGACCGCAAATGCGCCTCCGGCCTGCAGGCCATCGTCGCCGCCGCGCACCGGATCCGCTCGGACGGCGACCGTGTGATCGTCGCCGGCGGTCTCGAGGCGATCTCCATGGTGCAGACCAAGCACCGAAATCGCTACCGCAGCCGGGAGCCGTGGCTCGAGGAACGCTATCCGGCCGTCTACTGGAACATGATCGAGACGGCGGACCTCGTGGCTCACCGCTACGGCATCTCACGCGAACGTCAGGACGAATATTCTCTTCTCAGTCAGCAGCGGACGGCGACGGCACAGCGGGAAGGGCGCTTCGAATCGGAGCTCGCGCCGTTCACGACCATGAAGGACATCGTGGAGAAAGACGGCACCGTCGTCGGGGCGGAAAAGGTCACTGTCGCGGTCGACGAGTGCAATCGCCCCAACACGACGCTAGAGCAGCTCCTTGCATTAAAGCCGGTGCATGAGAGCGGAACGACGACGGCAGGCAATTCCAGTCAGCTCTCCGACGGCGCTTCCGCTTGCGTGGTCACCAGTGGACGCATCGCGGCGCAGCGGAACCTGGCTACACTCGGCATCTACAGGGGCTTCGAAGTCGTGGGCTGCGGCCCCGAAGAGATGGGCATCGGTCCCGTGTTCGCCGTGCCCAAGCTCCTAAAGGCCCACGGCCTGACCGTCGACGACATCGGGTTATGGGAGCTCAATGAAGCCTTCGCGGTGCAGGTCATATATTGCTACGAGCGCCTGGGAATCCCGCTCGAGCGGATGAACGTCAACGGGGGCGCAGTCTCTCTCGGCCATCCCTGGGGGATGAGCGGATCCAGAATGACCGGGCATGCCTTGATCGAGGGCAAGCGCCGGGGCGTCCGGCATGTGGTGGTGACGATGTGCGTCGGCGGCGGCATGGGAGCGGCCGCGCTTTTCGAAGTGGCCTGACGGAGGCTAGTCGAGCACGGGAGGAGTCGTGGTGACGGAAAGAATGTTCCCCGACGGAGCGGCCTTCGTCGCAGGCGGAAGCGGCGGTATAGGCAGCGTCATCTGCCAGGCCCTTGCCGAAGCCGGCGCCGACGTCGTGCTGACCTACCGCAACAACGAAGCGGCGGCGAACGAGGCGGCCGCAGCGGTTAGGACCGCGGGTCAGGCCGCCGAGGTCGTTCGCCTCGACCTGCAGGACACCGCCGCGACCGTCGCCGCCGTCAACGCCGCCGTCGCGCGGTTCGGGGCCATCCACACGGCTGTGTATACGGCGGGACCCGTCGTCCACCACCACCATATCAGCTCAGTGGCGCCAGAGGACTTCAAGGCGGTACTCCTCGGCGACACATTCGCTTGCTTCAACCTTGTCCACGCGAGCCTTCCTCATCTTCGCGAGTCGAGGGGCTCCATCGTCACCGTCACCACGACGATGCTTTTCAGGTGGCCTCCGAAAGGTGTGCTGTCCGCAGTGCCCAAGGCCGCGATCAACCGCCTCATGAGCGGCATCGCGCGGGAGGAGGGCCGTTTCGGCGTCCGTGCGAACTCGGTTGCACTGGGAATGATCGACGCAGGGATGCTGCACAAGACGGACGAGTTCGACGAGAAGCAGAAAGCCGCCATGGCGGTCAACGTGCCGCTGCGCCGCCTCGGGCAAGCGCGCGAGGTGGCTGACGCGGTCGTCTTCCTTGCGTCCTCCAAGGCGGGCTATTCGACCGGACAGGTGCTGGCGGTGGACGGCGGCTATCCGACCTGATTGGCTCCCGTCCGGAACGGGTGTGGGCCTCAAGAAATTGCGCCGAGGTCAATTGGATGCTGGTCTGGGAAACTGCTCGACCATCTGGAGTCGAAGGCTGTAGTACGAAGCCGCGTGCGGCCGCGGGATCCAGCCCGCCCTAGCCGACCTCCACGGTCCTCCGCAGTCACATATGTGCGAAGTTCCGGGAGCTATGGAAGCTGGCGCGACCGCAGGTCTCGGCTCCTTCGACATCTTTCTCCGGGCCGGATGACCAAGTGGGGCCACGATGGGCCCCCTACTCCAGTCCGAGCGCGCGACGTTCTTGGAACAGCCAGTCATCGGGGCCCCGGCTACTGGGCTTGAACATGGAGAACTCAGTCGGACCCGTGGCTGGGGTCAGAGCCTTCCAGTCCATCAGCACGGTGCGGTGCTTGATCTTCCACGCACCGTCGCGGCGGTCGATGCGGTCGACATAGCGGACCGCACCCAGCGAGTTGACCGCCCCATCAGGGGCGGCGCCCTTAGGCAAGAAATGTTCAAGACTCTGGCGCGCTTCGGGAGGATAAAGCTGGACGCTCCAGAGATAGCTCTCGACCAGCGCCGAGTCCGTTCCGGTGAATTCGATCAACATGTTGCCGAGGAGATGCATGGAGGCTGGAATCGTCTGGTTCCGCTCCCGCGAGAAGGCGATGTAGCCCTCCGGGCCGCCTGCGTAGGCCCCATGATCGTCGAAACTGTCGGGATGGAAGCACTCGCGCATCGCGGCGTAGTCGCACCGATCGACGGAACGTGCGATGCGATAGAGCAAGTCCTGGATCTGGAAACGGTCTCGCAGACGCTCTAGCGAATAGGAATCTTCTGAATGCATGTGCGCTCCTTGGATGCGCTTGATCGGGGGCCATGCCCCCGTCCAGAGGCGCTGCATAAAAGGGGCATGCAACCGTCCGGCCGACGGCTGCCACGCCCCTCGATCTGGTCTAGTCTCGCCGACGCGCTTCGAACCGGCTCGGAGTTTATAGCATGAAGAACGCAGCACGCCCGGCCCTTGCTCCGAAAAACATCCACATGCAGCAAGAGCGGCTCAGCGACACCCGTATGGTCAGCGACTACATATCCGTGTTTAGTTGACGGTCAGGCAGGCGAATCCTTCGAGACCGTAATCCTCACCTTGGAGCAGCTGTCGCGGCAATTCCCGGACGAGCCCGCCTCCCGGGCCGAGTCGCTTACCGGTGAGAGCGCGGACAGCCTAGGGAAAGCAAGCTAGCGGGGGCGGCGAGGCGTTCCCCGATCGAGGCCTAAGGGCGTGGTGAAGAAGCCGACGAGTCGGGGCGAACGGACGAAGGATGGTGATGAATTATTCGAAATACGACGCGCTCATCGTGGAGGTCGCCGACGGCATCGGCACCGTTACCATGAACCAGCCAGAATCGCGCAATGCGGTGACGGGCAAGCTTCACGATCAGCTCCAGGACATCTGGCTCGACATCGCACGGGACGAGCGCATCCGCGTCGTCATCCTCACGGGCGCCGGTAAGGTTTTCTCCGCAGGCGGCGACATCAAGAAGTTTGCTGAGCGGGCCGGCACCATCGAGGGCCGCCGGCACAATCTGCGCACTCCGGGAAATACCCGGCGGCTGTGGCAAAACTTGCTGGATCTCGAGCAGCCGGTGATCGCCGCGATAAACGGCGACGCCATGGGGTTCGGCGCCAACCTTGCGCTGATGTGTGACACGACGGTTATGTCGGAGAGCGCGCGCATCGCGGATTCCCATGTGAAGATGGGCATCGTCGCCGGCGATGGCGGCGCGGTGATCTGGCCGCTGCTCATCGGCCCCAACCTCGCCAAGGATTTCCTGTTGCGGGGCCGCATCGCCACCGCCGCGGAGGCAAAAGAGATCCGCCTTGTGAACCACGTCGTGCCTGCCGACCAGGTTTTGGCGGAGGCGCGTAAGATCGCCCAGGAGATGGCCGCGCTGCCGATCTGGGCGATCCGATGGACGAAGCTGTCGGTCAACAAGCAGATTCGCGACCAGTTCAACCTAGTGCTTGATGCCTCGATCGCATTCGAGATGCTGACGATGGAGACCTCGGACTTTGGCGAGGCCGCCCGCGCCTTCCTGGAGAAGCGCAAGCCGGACTTCAAAGACGAGTGAAGGGCGTGCAGCCGATCCTCGATCCGACGCGGCCGATCATCGACGCCCATCACCACCTTTGGGACCGGCCGGAAGACCGCTATCTGCTCGAGGAGTACGCTCGTGACATCGGCACGGGCCACAACATCCTGGCCACCGTGTATCTCCAGGCACGGTCCGGCTACCGGCCGGACGGGCCCGTGGAACTGCGGCCCGTCGGAGAAACCGAGTTCGCGGTGCGCATAGCAGAAGCGGCGGAGACCGGGCGCTACGGCGCCACCCGCGTCTGCGCCGCCATTGTCGGCTACGCCGACGTCGGCCTCGGAGCCGGGGTCGAGGCGGTGCTGGAGGCCCACCTCGAAGCAGGCAAGGGCCGGTTCCGGGGCATCCGTACGGTAGTGGCGTGGGATCCCGACCCGGAGCTCGCCCTACCCTACGATGTCGGGTGCGACCGGACCGAGGACCCGACATACAGGGAAGGTGTCGGCCGCCTGGCGCGCTTCGGGCTTAGCCTGGACATCGCCCTATATCACACCCAACTGCACAACGTGCCACCGCTCGCGGCCTCGATCCCGGACGTACCGATAGTGGTAAACCATGTCGGAATGCCAGCGCGCCGCGGGCGTTACGCCGATGACCTTGACGGCTTGTTCAATCTCTGGCGCGCGCGGATCGCAGAGCTTGCGGAGGCGCCGAACGTCTATATGAAATTGGGCGGGCTGGGGTGGCCGAACGCCGGCTTCAATTTCCGGCGGGAGACGCAGGTCGACGCCGAAATCCTTGCCGAGGCTTGGCGTCCATTCATCGAAGAATGCATCGCCCGCTTTGGTGCAGAGAGGTGCCTGTTCGAGAGCGACTTCCCCGTTGACTCATGGGGCACCGACTATCCCACCCTATGGAACGCCTTCAAGCTGATCACCGGGCCGGCGAGCGAGGACGAGAAGCACGCCCTCTACTGCGGGACGGCGGCCGCCCTTTACCGAATCGCCGTCTGACGCCGCCGCTGCTCACGCACCGGCCGCGCCGGCCTCTTCAAAGGCGGTCGCCAGAGCGTCGAAGAAGCGGTCCAAGTCCTCGTGCGTGGTGACCACCGAAAGGTTGCTGCGCCCGCCCAGCAGGTAGAAGCCCTGACTAAGCAATGAGAAGGCGACGTTCTTCGCTACCGTGGCGTTGGAGCGCCGTGCGTCGCGATGATTGCGCACCGGCTGATCGGTGTAGTGGATGCAGCTGAAATGCTGCAGTCCCGTCACCTGGACCTGAACGCCCCCCTTCGCAGCCGTACGACGAACACCTTCGCGGAAATAATCACCGAGCTCACCAAGGCGTTCGTAGACCTCTGGCGTCATTGTCCTAAGCTGAGCTACACCGGCCGCCATGGCCAGGGGATGGCCGTTCCAGGTTCCCGTATGGAAGACCTCCGGAACGCCGTTCTTCGCCTCACACAGACGCATAATATCGGCGCGGCCGCCCACGACGCCCATTGGCATGCCGCCGCCGAGCACCTTTCCGCCCGTGGTGACGTCGGCGGCGATCTGGTAGAATTCCTGCGCGCCGCCGGGGGCCAGCCCCGCCGAGATCATCTCGTCGAAGACGAGAAGGATGCCGGAACGTTCGCAAAGCTCGCGCATCCCTCTCAGGAAAGCCGGCTCGCTCGGGATGCCGCCCCCGCCGCCGAGGATCGGCTCCACGATCACACAGGCCAACTCGTCAGCTTGGCCTGCGAGGATTCGTTCGCAACCTGCTAGGTCGTTATAGGGCAGGAACACCGCCTCTCCGGCCACCGAAGGCGAGACGCCAAGGCTGACCGGCTCTCCGTTCGAGCCCGCCCACGAACCACCGATGTTCATGCCCATCCCCGAGCACATCATGTCGTGCAGGCCATGATAGCTGCCCTCGAAGCGAGCAAACTTGGGACGTCGCGTGAAGGCGCGCGCCAAGCGCACCGCGTACATGGTCGCCTCGGTTCCGGAGGCGGTGAAGCGCAGCAGCTCCATCGAGGGGAACCGCTCCTGGAGCATGGCGGCGAGCTCCACCTCCGTGCTCTCCATAAGGCCGAGGCCCGTGCCGCGGGTCACCTGCTGCGCCACCGCCGCGACGACCGCCGGATGGGCATGGCCGAGGGCGAGCGCGCTGTGGCCATTGACGAGGTCCAGGATCCGGCGACCGTCCAGATCGTACAGGTACTGGCCTTCGCCCCGCTCCAAGAAGATTGGATAGAATTGATAGGGCACCCCCGAACGACTTATACCGTCGGGCATATAGCGGCGGGCCTCTTCGGCCTTGGCGGCTGATTTTGGTGTGGCTTCGAGGTAGCGCTTGTGCGCGTGCTCCATGCGCCGCGCTTCGCGGACGTTCATTGGCGTGGCTCCTGTTCAGACGAGGCGCGGGAACGCCATGGGATCAGCCTAGACTCCCCGCCCTGCATCAGCGTGATGCCCAAGGAAACGGCAGCGGTCCGGCCGCCGTTCACCATCTGCTCGAACGTGGACGGGAGCGTCCACTGAGCGCAGCTGTGTGCGCCTTGCCGATGGCGGTGTCAGCAAACGCACCGCCGCCGTCCAGCCGCGTAAAGCCCAGCAGATGACCGCCATCATCCACGACCGCGACGCTCACCGCGGAACTGTTGTTGGCCGCCTCAATGACAGCTGCCTCCAGAGTCCGGAGCACGTCCGACCGGTCGAGCATCGCCCTCGTTCTCAAGCTATGCTCCCCTTCGACTATCCGCCACCGACTTTGGCCATCGACGGATCATGCACCGCCGCCGAATTGATGGCGACGCGCATCCACGACACAAGTGCGCTGATTAGGAGGGTTTCAGGCTCCCGCAGCCTCCGATGCAGCGGGCGCCGAATTGGCGGCGCGGCGCATGCCGGCTCCCGCTACACTCACCGCAGCAACAGGATGGGAACACCGCAAACAGCACATACGTGTCGCCCAGCACTGTTTGAAAGATCAGTCCGCATGCAATGAATTGAGTGACACCGCAGATCGACCCACGTCCATGGCAGCAGACCTTTACCGCTGTACTTGGCCGAGAAGAGGGACCGCCTAGTGTGTGTGTTGACGCCTAAGCAGCCCGCCAAGCAGCTGGCGCCGGATTGGGAGCGTAGGTTCTACCGATGTCCGCACAACGCGATGATGACCCTTCGTGGGCTGAGGCGCCGCTGATCCTGGATGAGCCTCACACGGCTATATGGGATGAGATCTGCGACGTGGCGGTTGTCGGAGTGGGCATGGCTGGAGCGTGCGCCGCGCTGGAGGCTGCCGAAGGAGGGGCGGACGTCATCGCCCTCGATCGTTTCGACGGGGGTGGCGCCAGCGCGATCAGCGGCGGGGTCTATTACGGCGGAGGCACCGCGATACAGAAGGAAGCCGGCGTAGAGGACGACGCCGACCAGTTGAACGCCTACCTGACAGCCGAGCTGGGAAATGCGGTCAGCTCGGAGACTATCCGGCGATTTTCTGACGAAAATGCCAAAAGTTTCGAGTGGCTCCGCAAGCACGGCGTTCGGTTCAACTCTAATCTCTACACGCCTAAGACCGCCTATCCACCTGAGCCGTACTATCTCTACTACTCCGGCAACGAGCGGCTAGCCGAGTACGCCGCCAAAGCGAAGCCCGCAGCTCGCGGTCACCGCGCCTATATGGACAATCCGGCGGGCCGCCCTTCCGGGGAGGCCTTGATGCGACCGTTGTTGGATTCGCTGCCGCACAATCGGGTACGGCTGATCCCCCACTCGCCCGTCGTGCGGCTAGTGCAGGATCGCTCCGGCCGCGTAATTGGAGTCGAAGCCCTGGCGCTCCCGGAGCCGGCTTACGGCGAGCACATGGAACACTACCGCCAAGTGCTGCCGATCCGATCAAGCATCTCAAAGACGGGTGCGGCCGCAGCGATCCGCGCGGCCCGGCGACTGGAAACGTCCCAGGGTCAGCGCCGCCTCATCCGGGCGCGTCGGGGTGTCGTGCTCTCCGCCGGCGGATTCATCAACAATCCCGCGTGGATGAGGGCTCAAGGCGGAACCGTCGACTACAGTCGGGTCGTCTTCATGGGGCGGCTCGGGTGCGACGGCAGCGGGATCGCACTTGGACGATCGGTGGGGGGCGCGGTCGGGTTGATGGGGAATATGTTCTCCGCGTGCAAGCTGGCGCCTCCAAATGCGTACGCGCATGGAGCCCTGGTGAACCCGGCGGGAGAGCGGTTCCGCACAGAAGAGGCCTATGCCAGCACCCTCGGCAACGACATCACACGCAAATTCGGCGGCCGCGCCTGGATCGTCCTCGATCTCGAGCTCTTCCTGCAGGCGATTTGGCAGCTCAGGCCCCGCGGCGACGGCCTGTTCACCAACTACTACGCCCCGGCAGTGCTCAACATCATTCTAGGCGGAACAAGGGTTTCGTGGAGCCTGGAAGGACTTGCCCGGAAATGCGGGATGGACGCCGCCACTCTGAAGGCGACGATCGATACGGTAAACGACACCGTCGCCACGAGAGCACCCGATCCATTCTACAAGCCCCCCGGGCTGCAAGCAGCTCTGACGACAAGGCCTTTCTTCAGCATCAACGTGTCTGTGGACAATCCCTGGGCGTTCACCTCCGTCTTCACGCTTGGCGGGCTCAAGGTCGACGAGAAGACCAGCCAAGTCCTCCGCGAGGATGGATCTGGGATCGCCGGTCTGTATGCAGCCGGTCGCAACGCTGTCGGCCTCCCGTCTGAGAGCTACGTCAGCGGCATGTCAATATCCGACTGCGTCTTCTCCGGCCGGAGAGCCGGCCGATCCCTGTCGCGCCAGTCCGACATCGATTGATCCAGTCCGACATCGACTCATCTTGAGCAGGTGAATGGCCGGGCTGGCGACAAGTGCTAGTCGCAGTGCGCGACGGCGCCGCATGTGCGCTAGCGCCGATTTTCCAGCCATGACTCCCCCGCCGCCCACCGGTGAAACCTCCTCTTAGCCGAGCAGTCGCTCACCTGCAGGGCGACAAGACGGGCATATATGTGTGTTTTAACTAGCCGGGGCGGACGTCGCGAATCCTCCGCGATAGGCTTACGTCAGCGCGCCTCGAGCCCATTAAGGCACATGATCATTCAAGAAACCCGGCTACGTCCGTTCGCGCTGCACGTGGCCGAACGAACCGTCAATCAGACGCTGGACGTCATGGGTCAGTACAACGCCAAACAGGCCATCTTCGATTTCCGCTCATTGGGGCACGGCTAGGCCATGGCGCAATCAGGTCGAACCACCTGCTCGCGCCGAGCGAGATGGTCGCCGTCGGTCGAACACCGGCCGAAGGCCCATTTCGCCTTAGAAGAGCACGATGGGGACGTTGTCCGCGAGTGGAATGGCGTTGGCGGGCTACAGCTTTCTGCCGACGCGATCGCGGCATAAGCACGACCGGACGCGGGCCGGCGGCGGCGCCTGCGATCCGAGAACGGCAGACGCCGCTCACACGGCGGGGAGGTCAGGAATACGATGGGACACCAAGCGCAAGCGCTAAGAGAACTGCTCGATGCCGGCGGCGTAGTCACGGCCGCTGACGCCTACAGCGCCTTGACCGGGCGCATCGTGCAGCACGTGGGTTTTAAAGCTGCCTACCTCGGAGGGCACTCCTGCAGCGCCATGCACTACGCGGTGCCGGACATCGGCATCTTTTCACAGGTCGAGCAGATCGAGCAGGCTGCGCGAATCGTCCACGCAATCGACATCCCGCTGATCGTCGATGCTGACACCCTCGGCGAGACTGTGGCCGACGCCTTCCATTTCACGCGCCGATATGAGCAGGCGGGTGTGGCTGGTTTCCACGTAGAAGACGAGGTCAATCCGAAGCATTCCACCTTCGACAACGGGCTGATCCCGATCTTGGATATGCAGGCCCGCATCGAAGCATGCGTACGAGCGAGGCGCGATCCAGCCTTCGTAATCATCGCTCGTTGCGACGAGATTTACGAGAGCGGGCGTGGCGGAGGAGGGACCGGCTCTTTCGACGAAGCCCTTAAACGCGGCAAAGCCTATGCCGAGGCCGGCGCGGATTTGGTCGTCTATCCCTTCGCGACGCCGGAGCAGATCGCCGAGTTCGCGGCGACCCTACCCGTTCCTGTCTGCGTGCTCGGCCGCGAGTCTCCGGGCGCGCGTCTGGTGCTCTCGTCCGGCTGGGGATGGCAGAATGCAGCACGCGTGCATTTTGAGTCCGCGCGTCGCGTCCTCCAGTTTGGTCACGCAACGCCGGTCGCACCCGTCGAAGCAAGGGATCTGCTCTTGGATCAGCCTCTTTATGACGAACTAATCGCCGACTGGGTGGCGAAGACAGGCAGGGTGCAGCGGTAGACCTGTTCCTTTGGCCCACCGCGCCCACGGTAATCAACTACTGGAGATCAAGGGGAGCTTGGATGGCAGGCATTTTCGGGGATTTAGGATCAGCTATATGCGGACCGCTGCCGCCCATGGCCCACTTGGTTGGCGAAGGGCCGGTTAACTCGGGCGCGGTCATTACCGGCGCTGAGCGCCCCTTGCATCTATGGGTCCACCACCTGCAGGCCGGCAGCCGCCTGATGTGGCGACAACCCCGGCAGGCTCACGCCGTCTTTGTATGGAGGGGCGCTGTCCGGGCGGAGGGCGCCGTCCTGCACGAGCACGAGGCCCTTCTGGTTGAGAACGGCGCGTCGGCGTCGCTCACGGCCGAGGCCCCCGCCACCGTCCTGGAATTCTATCGAGCGGAGCACCATCCCGAGCCGCCGACGCGGAAGGGCGGGCATGTCCATACGGTGGGCGCCGCCAATACTCTCCACGGTCTGACGTCCAGCGGGGTCGGCATGACCTACTGGGCGGACGCCGGCTGTCCAACCTGCGAAATGTGGCTGCATGGAACCCGCTTCCCTGATGCGCGCAAACTGCGCAAGCACTACCACAGCGAAGATGAGATCATCGTTGTTGTAGAGGGAGAGCTTTGCCTCGGTCGCCGGCCATTCAGGCGTGGCGGCGTTTTGGCGCTCGACGCCGACACCCCCTACACCTTCGCTGTCGGAGACGAGGGATTGAACTTCATAAATTATCGCGCCGCGCACCCCTACTACAAGGTCGTAGGCGACGACGGCCCGCCGATCGACGAGCGTGCTCACATGAAAGATGCCCTCGAGAACTACGCTCGATCGAATGCGCACGCATGACGATAGCCGAAACGCGAGAGCCAGTGACGGATCAGGAGGTGCGACCGCTATCCAGCGCCGAGGAATGGCGGCGGAGTTGGCCAGTGACGCTCGCCGCTTCGACCGGCATGTTCGCGGCAGTCGTCTATACCTACCCGCTCGGCGTATTCATGCCGGCCATCCAACAAGAGACCGGATGGACTCGCGCGCAGATCAGTAGTGGTCTGCCAATATTCAGCGTTATAGCGATTGTATTCGCACCGGCCGTTGGATATATGGTGGATCGTGTCGGCTCCCGGCTCGTCGCACTAGTGGGCTTGACAGCCTATTGCGCCTTTGTGGGCGGCCTATCCCTGGCCGGCCATTCAATCTGGACCTGGTGGCTGCTTTGGCTTGGGGTCGCCTTCAGCGCCTTGCTGATAAAGCCGACGGTTTGGACCAAAGCGGTGGCCGGTCACTTCACCAGCGCCAGAGGCATGGCGCTCGGCGTTGCGCTCTGCGGGGCGGGGCTGGGCGCGGCTGTTGTGCCGATGCTCTCAAATCTTCTGATGGTGCAGTACAGCTGGCGCGTCGGCTACGTAATACTTGGCCTGGGCACGGCGCTGGTAGCCTTGCCGCTCACCTTTCTCTTCTTCCGCGACCCGAAAACTCAGAAAAACGATCCATCAGCATTAGCAGCTGTCGGCCTGACCGGGAAGGAAGGCCTGACGTCCCGCGCATTTTACCTGCTCGCAGCCACGGCCTATCTTTCCACCGCGGCGGCGGCGTCTATTAGTCTCAACTTCGTGCCCATCATGGCCAGCTTTCATCTCAGCACAACTGACGCAGCAGGGATCGCGAGCCTCATCGGCATCTCGTCGATATTTGGCCGACTGGTTTGCGGATGGCTGCTAGATAAATTCAACGCCAGGATGGTGACGGCGTGCTTCTTCGCAATGCCCCTCCTGGCTGGCGCTATCATCCTGGCCCTGCCAATAAATATTGGGGCGGCGGCAGTTATTGCGATGGCGATCGGCCTGGCCGTTGGCTCTGAGATAGATTGCATTGCCTATCTTACCTCGCGCTACGTGGGCCTGAAGAACTATGGTTTAATCTTCGGCACAATCGCCGGCTGCATAAGCCTGGGCGCGGGCACAGGCCCTTTCTTCTCTTCTTGGGTTTACGACGCCACGGGTGGCTACAAAGCTGTTGTGCTTGCAATTGTCCCGGCAGTAATCGGCGCCTTGGTCTTGCTAGCCGGCCTGGGACGCTACCCAGATCTATCGGCCGGCAAGCTGCGCGCCGATCCCGAACCGTAACCGCAGCGGCATTGGGCGGGCGGATAAATGCGTTCAACAAGCAACTCTGCGGATTGGGCGCTTCAGCGAGGTAAAGCGGAGAGGGCCGAGCCTGCGCCGGCTGACGGAAGAACTGAGCTCCCGATTGCAATCCATAATCGTGCGAATTTCGTTGCCCAGAGTGGGTTAGGCTTCAAAGATCGGTGTGAAGGGCCAATAAACCTATCGGCGAACGGGTGCGCAAAGCACCGCAGCGGCCGAGTTCAATCCGCCCGCGTGATGTCCGTCCTTCCTGCGTCGACCGGCCTGATAGGGGACACCAAGTGCGGTGCTCGCCGAGACACGGACAGGGTCGCCCGCGCGGGAGCGCCTAGTCAACCCGCAGCGAGCCCTACATGGCCCCCAAGGAGGACCTCCCGTGAAATTCGTGTATGCGATGCCCTTCCACAGCTGCCCGCCCCACCCCGCTTTTCTTTCCCAGAACGCGATCGTGGAGCTCGCGGGGACCGCGGAAGAGCTTGGCTTCTCGGCGGCCTCGTTTACAGAGCACCCAATTCCTACGGAAAGCTGGCGGCAGGCCCATGGTCACGACGCTATAGATCCGTTCGTCGGCCTCACCTTTGCCGCTTCCGCTACGAAGCGTCTCCGTCTACTGACCAACCTTATAGTCTTGCCGTATCGGAATCCGTTTCTCCTGGCCAAGAGCGTGGCGACGATCGACGTCCTATCAGGCGGTAGGCTCATTCTCGGTGTCGGTCTGGGCTACCAGGAGTTGGAATACGCGGCGTTGGGGGTCAATTTTGAAGAGCGCCATCAGCTCTTCGAAGAATCTATTCGGACCCTGAAGCTGGCTCTCACAGGAGCACCGGTGAACTGTGAAGGCATTCACTTCAAGGCTCATGGGGTCACCTCTCAGCCAGCGCCGGCGCAACGACCGCACCCGCCTATCTGGATTGGCGGCAACGCCAAGGTCACGATGCGCCGGATAGTCGAACATGCCCAAGGCTGGCTATGTATGGCTACGACGCCGGAACAGGCGCCGCAGCGCCGGAGCGTGCCGCTCAGCATCGACACCTTGCCGCAAAGGCTGGAAGAGCTCCACGCCCTGGCCGCCGCGACCGGACGCATCGAACCGATCGACCTCCACTATGTCCTCGCGAGCCACCGCGACCCCGCCTACGATGAGATCTTGCCGCGGGCACTTCGACTGGCGGAGATTGGCGTGACCTGGGCGAGCTGGAGCGGGCGTTCGACCACCATCGATGGCCAAAAGGCCGAAATGCGGGAATTCAGCGAAAGGGTGATCTCTAAGTTTTAGATTGCGCCGTCAGCGACGATCTGGGTCTGTAGTCCCAGAACCCGCACAGGATCGTGCTGGGCATAGCGCGTGCGTGCTTGCGCCACCGGAAGGGCCACGGCTCCTTCAAAGCGAGGCATTTCGCGATGACATAGAGGCGTTTCAACATGGCGGGCCCTCAAGACGCTAGGGACGGGAAGCGTTCGGCCAGGGTGCGGCGATTGCAGATCCCATTATCCTGAAGGAAGAGGGCCATGCCTTCATCCTCACGAGCCTGCACAGGCAGATGCGCTTGAGCAGGGCCCTCGGAGGAGCCGGAACCCGGGTCAGGACCGGCGCCAGATTCGGCTGACAGCGATTGCGCGCCTGTCAGCACCCCGCTAATCGACATATATGTGCGCGCCGCCTCTATTGGCTTTCGCCGTCACCGCGATTTGAATATCCCGCTCTGTGGGCGTCTCTGCGCTGGCGCGACTATCAATCGTGCGGGCGCGTTGCTGCTTCCCTGCGCCGACCGCCTCACCTGCAGACCAGGCGGGAGGGGCATCATTTAAGAAGGACCGCCCAGCTTGGCTGATAGCACAGTAGACACCTCGTGGATCGAGCCTCCTTTGGAGCTTGATGACGCGGCGGCTGGCGTTTGGGCTGGCGAAGCGGACCTCGTCGTCGTGGGGCTTGGTTTGGCCGGGGTTTGCGCCGCCCTCGAAGCGCGCGAACGAGGCCTTGAGGTCATTGTCGTGGAGAGGTTCGACGGTGGCGGCGCAAGCGCCATCAGCGGCGGCATCTACTACGGCGGCGGCACCGCCGTGCAACAAGAGGCCGGGGTTCAGGATACTACGGACGACTTGTTCGCCTACCTTGAGCAAGAGCTCGGTGGCGCGGTGAGCCGGAAGACTGTGCGCGCCTTCGCCGATCAGAGCGCCGGCAATCTGGAGTGGCTCCGTGCACACGGAGTTCAGTATAAGGGCGTCTTGTACGAGCCGAAAACGGCTTACCCGCCCGACGGATATTACCTCTATTATTCTGGGAACGAGCGGCTGAAGGAGTTTGCCGCCCGTGCGAGGCCGGCGGCTCGAGGCCATCGCGCTTACGCGGATGACCACCCGGGCGGCGCTTCGGGCGGGGTAATGATGCGACCACTGCTCGAGGCCGTCCGCCATTCAGGCGCTCAGCTCATCACCCACGCGCCTGTCGTCCGCCTTGTGACGAGCCCAGAGGGCGGCGTCGTGGGCGTCGAGGCCGCCGAATTGCCGCCGGAAAGTCGGGCTGAACATCTGTCCCACTACTCGAAAGTTCAGCCGGTGCGCACGCGTTTGGCGGCAGCCGCGGCCAACGACGCGATCCGCGCTAGTCGGGAGTTGGAGCAGTCGCGAGGGCGCCGGATACGCATCAAAGCGCGGCACGGCGTGGTCATCGCCGCCGGAGGGTACATAAACAATCCGGCGTGGCTGGAGGCTTACGGCTCCGCCGATTACAGCAAGATTGTTCGACTTGCGCGGATCGGCTGCGACGGCAGCGGGATCGCGCTTGGCCGTTCTGTCGGGGGCGCCGCGGACTTGATGCAGAATGTCTACGCTGGAATCAAGCTAGCGCCCCCAGAGGCGTTCGCGCACGGAATTTTGGTCAGCCCCGAAGGACGCCGCTTCCGGAGTGAAGAGGCCTATCTTTCGACGCTCGGAAATGACGTGACGAACAAGTTCGGCGGCAAGACTTGGTTGATCCTAGACGCTACCCTGCTCTTGCAAGCGCTCCGCCAGTGCATGCCGGATGGAACCGGCCTGTTCACCACCTTCTACGCACCCGTACTGCTGAACCTTGCGCTGGGTGGGACCAGGTGGGCATGGTCTATAAAGGCGCTCGCGAAGAAGTGCGGCATGGACCCGGTGGCCCTCGCCGAGACTATCGATCAAGTGAACCGCAGCGCTGATGGGTCGGCCCCAGACCCCTTCGACAAATCACCAAACCTGCGGCACGCGCTGCACAGGGTGCCGTTCGTCGCCGTCAACCTCGCCGTCGACAACCCCTGGTCGTTCACCGCCTGCTTTTCCCTGGGCGGCCTTAAGGTGAACGAAGCGACCGGCCAGGTGCAACGTGCGGACGGATGGCCAATACCAGGCCTGTATGCAGCTGGCCGCAGCGCGATCGGCCTGCCCTCGAAGAGCTACGTCAGCGGGATGTCTCTGGCAGATTGCGTCTTCTCGGGCCGCCGCGCCGCGCGCGCCGTGAGCGAGATCGCAGGCGGCGAGAGGCCGGCGCCGCTGGCCGCGTCATCTGCTGCGCCGCGAAGCTGAGAACCAGATTGCAGCCGCTCAAGGCTGTTACTCGGTGGCGCAAATATCGCACTCGGGAACGTTTCGTCCTGACGAGCTGGCCGATGTCTATGAACTGGTGACGGTTGACCCAGCGGCGCCTTGCGTCATGCGTCTCGTCGTGAGTTCTGATCATCAGTCTGACGTCGATCTCCATTACACCGTCATTGCGCAGGCAGGCCCAATCGGCTCCGCCGGGCGGAACGACGCCATCGCTGTATTCAGCCGAGCCCATCCACCCCGCGTTAACAAGAGGCTTGAAGATCTAAACGCGGAGGTGCTCATCCATAAGAATGATCATCCAGCCGTCTCGTCATCGCTAAACAACGCTAACACGGCGGGCAGGCTAATCTTGTGACTAGGAGTCCTAGGCATCTCGCCCACGATCGCAAACCGCGTGGGCACTTGCATGACAAACAGGTGTTGGCGCGCAAAAGCCATCAGTTCATCGGACGTCGGAACGGGCGCTCCATCGATGATCTGCACTGCACACGCCGGAACTTGGCCGAGGCGCGAATCCGGCAAGCCCACGACTGCAGCTGACGCGACGCTGGGATGTTTCATCATGACCTCGGCGACGACGTCCGGCATGATCTTGAAGCCTCCGCGAGATATCGCGCCGTCTGCGCGGCCGCGATGAAACATGAAGCCATCGTCGTCAAGCACTGCGACGTCTGACGTGCGTATCCAGTGGTCGCCCACGCGCGGTGCTTTGACTTCAAGAATGCCTTCGGTGTTTGGGGGCAAGACCTGGCCGGTTTCCGGATCCACGATCCGCAATTCGGCTCCAGCATAGGGCAACCCAACGGACCCAATTTTGCTTGGCCACTTCTTTCGCATCTCATAGGAAAACTGTGTCACTGGCCCACCGAACTCGGTGGCACCAAAATTGATCACCATGATCACGCCATATCGCTGCTCGAATGCGTCCTGAATGGAGGGTTCTATCGAGGCGGCTCCGCTCCGAACCGACAATACTCCGGCCAGGGCCTCGGCCGGAACGTTTGCATCCAAGAGCATTTTGGGACCACCGGGCGGCAAGCTGGTGTGGACCGGCCTAACGTCGCGCACCATCTGCAACCAGTCGGCCAGAGAAAACTTCTCCACCAAGTAGGTGGATTGGCCTGCGATCGCGACCGGCAGAAATTGGTAGAGCCCGCCGATGTTGCCAAAGGGGGCGTAGACGTAACCCGGTTCGGCGCATACTTCGGCCGCAGCCATGACCGACTGTCCTATCGTGTCATAGCTGAGCAGGTGCCGCTTTGGCGGGCCAGTGGTGCCGCTTGTCAGCATCTCTATTCCGGACTCACGAAACGGCGGCATATGATCCTCGACGCCCGCCCGCTCCGAACGATACGGAATGCTGATGCCCTCCGCCGCGTCCGCCTCATATCGCATAAGGATCACCGTGCAGTTAGCATTGACGGTCGCCTTCTGCACCGGATCGGACCAGTCCTGCTCATCCAATAAAAGGCAAGATGGTCGAAGAGCCTCGATGTCCCCAGCGATGCTTTCGGAAGACTGCAGCGCATAGATCATTGAGAGGGACCGCCCCCGCGCGACGCAGGACAGGATCGCCGCCGCGAAGTGCGGACGATTGCGCGGCACGATCGCGATTGGGTCTTGATCGCGCAAATTTAGGCTGTCGATTTTGCTACCAAGAGCGTCGACAAAACTCCTCGCCCAGCACCAACTGATGTGTTGATGATTATAGATAATGAACGGATCTTTTCCTCCGATCTGGAGCCTCGCCGCAAGAGCATCCACTAGGCCCCAGTCGCCGATAACATACTTTCCGCTCGTCATATCCGCACCGCTACTTGCATAATTCGAGTATTGTCCTGATACCTAACATGCGCGGTTGGACCGCGCGCATGCGCGCGATCCCCCTCGCCTGATCGCACCGTTCCGCTACCACCCGGCAGAACACGAGCAAGGTGGTCAGTATCGAGGAAAAGTGCTGCAGCAACCAGATCGCGAAGAAGTGGACGATGTTCCCGGTCATCATCGCGAACGCAAGGAAGCCTAGCGGGAAGGTCGCGAACCCGACGATCGCCGCGGACGGGGTCCCGAATCGATCCGTGAACCGGCCCGCGAAGGGCGCGGGCGGCAGGGTGGCGAGCGGCAGAGCGCCGACCAGGGCGGACTGCGGTTCCCCGCGATGAGCGCCGGTCCGAACAGGCTCATCCTGTAGTGGCTGAGCGCCGAGCCCATCGCGATGCCGATGCTGGCCGCCAGGAGGGCATGCCAGTTCAACCAGAATTCGGCCTGCGGACACGCCTTGCGACCCTCCAGCTCCTGTTCCGGAGCGTTGTGAGCTGGTCAGCCGCCGCCAGCGCAAGTGGCGAGCACTCCGCGCCTCGCGGCCTCGTAGTCGCGGCAGCGCGCGATATAGTCCGCCATCCCGGCCTTCAGCGAGTACTTGAGCTCGAGCCCCAGCTCCTGACGGATGCGCGCGCCGTCCAGAGGAGCTGGGACCGTCGGGACCTCGGTGTCGGAGACCGTAATCTCAGCTTCCGGCATCAGTTCACGCAGCGCCTCGGTGTACTCGCCGATCGCGTGGCGCTCGGCGGCGACATTGTAGAGCCGATGTGGCAGCTGCTCCGCCGCCAGCGCGAGCCATGCGGCCTGAGCCGCATCAGCCGCATAGGTGAAATCGGTCGCGACGTCGCCGCGCGGCATGACGATGGGCGCGCCACGAACCGCGTCCTCGACCCGCGCCATGAAGTGGTTGCGCCCCGGTGAGGAGAGAATTCCCGAATTGTAGGACCCCCGCCAGGCGCGCCCTGAACCGTAGATTGAGCCGAAGCGCAGGCTTACCGCATCAAGGCCGAACGCCTCGGTCATGTGCTTCGCCATGGATTCCGCCCATACCTTGGCGGCGCCGTAGGGATTCTGCGGGTTGGGCAGCAGGTCTTCGTGCAGCGTCTCGGCGGTCTGCTCGCCATATGCTGCTACGGAGCTCGCGAACACTACGCGCCGGACGTTCGCCTCCAGCGCGGTCTCCAGCACGTTCGCGACGCCGAGCGTCTGCACCTTCACGAAGTTGAGCACCTGGTCGCGCGCGGGTGATCCGAGGATCGAGGCGAAATGGGCGATCCGGTCGATCCCATGCGTGGCGATGATCGAACGCACGGTCTCACTGTCCGCCACGTCGCCTTCGACCAGGGTGACGCGATCCAGCACGCCCGCGATGCGCGCGCGGTTGGCGTACCGATCGAGGACGACCACGCGTTGCTCGCCCGCTTCCAACGCGTAGCGCGTCAGGTACGAGCCGAGAAAGCCCGTCCCGCCCGTGATCAGCAGTGTCATCCGGCTCTCCCCGTTCCCCGAGAATGTTTTTCATCTGATATGTAGCTTCGGCGGTGCGATCACCGCGAGTTCCGGCATCGCCGGACCGCTCAGTCGGCACGTATCTGTCGATCTCCATCGGAGAGGTGGGCGGCGCCGGGGTGATCCACGAGACCTGGGTGGCTGGCGTTTCGACGCGCAAGGTGGAGGACCTGGTGCAGGCGATGGGGATGAGCGGGATCTCCAAGCGCCAAGTCGCCAAGCTCTGCAAGGAGATCGACGAGCGGGTGAACTGTTCCTGGAGCGACCGCTCGACGGCGATGCCTTAAGATCGGCTAAGAGGGTCGTGAGCGCCGGGCGCCGCCTCGGCCACATAGATCGCCCCGAGCCCAGCACCGCGGCCTTGCGCAGCACGTCGACGGGAAAGTGCTTCTCGGCGTCCCATTGCGCCGAATGCGGCGCCATCTTCTCGGCGGCGAACACCCGGTCCGCCTCCTGGATCGTCCGCTGGTCCTCCGTCAGTTCGAAGTTCACGGACGCATCTCAAACGAGAAAGGGGTCGCCCAGAGAACCGCGTCTCTGGGCGACAGGCGCCGGGCGGCCGGGAAGCGTGCGCGCCAGGGTCTCATTGCATCGTCGGCATGTTGAAGGCGTCGCCTTCCCTTCTCGCAGGCCTGGCAGGGCTCGCCCTGCGGCCAGGAGCGCGATCACGAGTTGAAGGGGCCAAATCGATGCCGATGTCGATGTGGTGGAGGCGCCGTTTTAAGACGGCGCCGCCCACCTTGGTCCATGGCGATCCGACCCTCGCCGTGGCCTAGCGGGGGTTACGCAGGCGCGTTGAGCGTGATGCGGACGTTCAGGTATTCGTCGACGTAGATCGAGTACCCGGGTGGACAGATAGTGGTTGATTCTGGTTCTTCGAGGATCGCGGGGCCGCCTATGCTGTCACCGTGGCGAAGGCGCGTGCGGTCATAGACCTCCGTCTCGACAAATCCCGCCTTCCCGAACCAAGCGTTCCGGCGTCCCTTGAGGGCTCGAGACGCGTCTCCATCGCCGCGCGGCGCCTTCTCGGTCCCCGGCTTCGGCACGACACCCACAATGCGCAGGCGGCAATTCACCGTAAAGCACTCGTCTTCGGACTCCGTACCGAAGGTCTGAAGATAGCGCCGCCGGCAATCCGCTTCCGCCTCAACCAGCGTTTCGCCGGTAATTGCGCCAGGCTCGATGGGAACCGCCAGGTCAAGCGACTGGCTGGCGAAGCGGACGCCGATGGAACGCTCTACGCGGATCTCTACACCCTCTTCATATTGACCCATTGCGTTCCGTCCCTCTTTCTCCAGCCGGTCGAATATCGCGCGCAACGCCACGGGGTCCGCGCGCTTGAGCGGCATGAACACGCTGGCGACATGGTCGCTGACAAGATCGGAAACCACCAAACCGTAGGCCGATTGCATGCCGGGCGAGGGCGGGATAATCGCGAGCGGGATCTCGAACAACTCAGCCACTTTCACGACGTGCGCAGGACCTGCTCCACCGAAAGCGGTTATGGCGAACTCCCTGGGGTCGATTCCACGTTGAAGCGTGACCACGCGAATGGCCGATCCCATGTGCGTGTTCGCAAGATCATGAATGCCCTGCGCGGTCGAAAGCAAATCCAGCCCGATCTTTTCGCCGAGCTCTCCGACTGCACGGCGGCTCAGTTCCGCATCGATCTTCATCTCGCCGCCCAGGAAGTAGTCGGGGTCGAGATAGCCCAAGACGCGGTGAGATTGGGAGCAACTCTGGTAAGATCGCTAGAGCGCTGGACGTTTGCGGCGACTAGCGACTCCTGATTGATCGCGGTCAGCGACACCGGAGTAAGCTGTGAGCGCTCCTCTCTACGCCTCGCCGTCACCACGATCTCTTCGATCTGGTCCGCACGGCCGACCGCCGGCGTAGCTTTGTCGGTCGATGCGCCTTGAGCTAAGGCGGGGCTCACCATGGCCGGCATCAATGCACAGACTGCGCTGCTGAGTTTGAGATATTGCGCCCTATTCAAGATTCCCCCCGTTTGTTTGGCTGTCCCGGCGGGAGCTATGCTCCTGCCGACCGCGCGAACATTTGTAGCTTTTCAGTAGGATCACCTTAGTGAGATCACCGCGAGTCCCGGCATGGCCGGATCGCTCAGTCGGCACGTATCTGTCGATTTCCATCGGAGAGGTGGGCGGCGACGGGCTCAGTTGGATATTGGTTACGAGAAGGAGCACGCTCATCACCCGACGGTCACAAGGCGTGGACACGACAATGGAGCATCAGCTGGCGACGACGCCGCTCGCCGACTGGCGCAAGCCCTCCGGAGGAGATTGGCTATCTCCGCAGCAACTGCGTCAGTTATGCCCCGAGCATATTGTGCAGCGCGCGAAAGGTCTGGCGCCGTTGCTTGCCGCCCACGCGCATGACGCTGAGCTTCTAAGGCGTCCTGTCGATGCTGTATGGCAGGCTCTCCGAGACAGCGGCTTCTTCTATCAGTTCGTACCGAAGCGGTTCGGCGGGCTGGAAACCGATTTTCAGTCCTTTTTTGATGCCGTCCTGGCCCTTGCCCAAGGCTGCATTTCAACAGCTTGGTGCGCGGCATTCTGCGCTGCGCATAACTGGTATCTGGCCCATTTCCCGCTTGAGACACAGAGCGAAATCTGGAGTGAGAGGCCTTACTTCATCGGCCCTCTTGTCACGGGCCCGCCTGGTCGCCTCAGTCGGTGCGAGGGCGGCTATCGGCTTAATGGACATTGGAAATGGGCCAGCGGAGTGATGCACTCTGACTGGCTGATCCTAACTGCGATGCTCGACGCCGCGAACGGCGCAGAGCCGGTCAATGTCATTGCACGCGCAGAAGATGCCCGTATCCTCGATACTTGGCATATGTCGGGGCTAGCCGGCACGGGCAGCAACGACATCCTCATCCAGGATCTGTTTGTACCTTCGCATCACGTGACGCCGGCTGAACCGATCCGTCGCGGTCGTGGCCTCGCACAGACAAATTATCCGAATTCGGTGTTTTCGCCTCCAGCTCTAGCTTTTCTTTGCGTGGTGTCGGCGATCCCCCAACTCGGCGGAGCTCGGGCAGCGGTTACGCTCGCAAAGGAGCATCTAGGCGACTATACACGACGTGGCTCGATTACGGCCCAGGGCGAACGAGCCATCGCCCAAGCTCGGATCGCCCGCGCGGAAGTGATGGTTCGCGCAGCTGAAGCTGTATTGCGGAACATCCTGCGTGAAGCGCACGAGATCGGACGCCTCGATGAACCAGAGCAGATCAATGAGCGGCTTCGACTGCGTACGCAGTCCGCGCATGCTGTGGAGATGTGTCGTGACGCCGTAGATATCGTCTGTCGGGTCGTTGGATCAAGCGCGTGGAGAGACGATCACCCCTTAGCGCGGATCAAGCGTGATCTTGACACAGCTTCCAGCCACGCCGTGTTCGACATCGACATCTGCCTGGAAGCCTACGGCCGCACGCTCGTGGGTCTGCCATGCAACACGACGCTCACCTGAACAATTGCGCTTTGTGGAAACCTACGCGAATGGGCTGCACCGTCGGTAGGTCGCCGCCGCGAATCGAAAGGAGAGGGGTACGTGGCACGGGGATCTCACGGAGTGTTTTCATTGATGCTCCTGGCAACGACTGCGTTGGTGGCCTCGCCTGCGTTGGCGCAGAACGATCCTGGTAGCACAGTTCAAGAGGTGATTGTCACCGCCGGACGTCGTAGCGAGCGTCTGCAAGAGACTCCAATGTCAGTGACAGTGCAGACGGCTGAACAGCTTGCGGCGAAGGGCGTGCTGTCGACCCGTGACCTGACGTCGGCGGTTCCGGGTCTGAATTTCTCGATGAAGGGTGGCTTTGCGCAGCCGGTGTTACGCGGCGTCACCTCACAAGGCACCGGTGCAGGCCTGGAAAGTGCGGTCGCGATTTATGTCGATGGCGTCTACCAAGCGAACACCCTCTCAAGCGTATTCGACATGCCCGATGTTGCGCAAGTCGAGGTGCTGAAGGGGCCTCAGGGCACCCTCTATGGTCGGAACGCCACGGCAGGCGCGATCCTCCTTACGACGCGCCGGCCATCCTTTACGCCGACCGGCGACATCCGCGTCGGATACGGCCGCTACGACGAACAGGTCTATAGCGCGTTCATGAGCGGGCCACTCGTGCAGGACAAAGTCGCCGCAAGCATCACAGCTTACGCACACAAGATGGACGGCTACACAAAGGATCTCCTGCGTGGTGGGCGCATCGGAACGATCGACGCGAAGACCGTTCGCGTGAAATTGCTGTTCACCCCGACCGACAAGTCCGAATTCGTACTCTCGGGGATGACCGGCAGTCACGAGGACACAAATCCATACGCGGCGCAGGTGCCCTTCGGCGGGAACTCGGCGAGCCGACGTGTCGCGCCGCAAATACCTGTCACAACCGAGCCATTCACGAATACGGCAAACGTCTTCCCGATTCTGTATTCGGTTCAGCAGGCCGTATCAGTAAGCGGCAAGCTCGACCTTGAAGCGGGAACTTTGACCTCGATCACGGCTTACAGCAAAAACAAGGGCTCCGTGCTGCAGGACGCGGACGCCGGCCCAGCACAAGCCCTATCCTTTGGACTGATAGCGCCTACGGATAGCTATTCCGAAGAACTTACTTTTGCTTCAAGGCAATTCGGCCGATTCAGACTCATTTCAGGCCTTCTGCTTTTCCGACAGACGGCACACGGTTTTTTAAACGTCAATTTCGGCGCACAAAACATCATCGCCAACCTCAAGACCGACGCCGCCGCCGGTTACGTTGAGGCGACGTTCGATGTCGCCGACCAGTTTTCGGTAACAGGCGGTGCGCGGTATAGTTGGGAAGAGCGCGAGTACGCCGGCTTGCTCGGCCTGGGCCCCGCCGCGCCAACCCAAGTCGCTGGTGGAAAGCATTCCTGGCGCGCAGTGACGCCGCACCTGGGGGTGAAGTATCGCTTCAACGACGCGGTCAATGTGTATGCGAACTACAACGCCGGATTCAAAAGCGGCGCTTTTAATGGCACCGGCCTGTCGAATACACCGGTCGATCCGGAGAAGATCGATGCCTACGAGGCCGGCCTCAAGGCACAGTTCGACCGGGTTCGGCTCGGGGCGGCAATCTATCACTATAGCTATCGCGACCTTCAAGTCGCGGCAACGGTCACCAGGTCCAACGGCACCACCGCCAGCGTGCTCCAGAACGCAGCCAGCGCCAAGATCGACGGAATCGATATGGACGGCGAGTTGCGCATTGCTGAAGGACTTACCGTCAGCGCCGGCTTGGCTTATACGGACGCCACGTTCCGGCGGTTCGCAAACGCCACCGTGAACACTCCTGCCGCCGCGTGCTCGCCTGCACCATACCCATGCGGGAACGTCTCGACGGTCATCGACGCCACAGGTTTTCGCATTCCGCGAGCCCCCAAGTTCACAGGCAGTTTTACAGCTACCTATGACGCCGCTTTGGCCGCTGGACATCTGATTGCGTCCAGCACCCTGTACTACAATTCGGGATTCTCTTGGGAGGTCGGCAATCGCGTCCGCCAGGACGCCTACAGCACGCTAGGTGCGAATCTGCTGTGGCGACCCGATGATCAACATTGGGAAGTCTCGGTTTGGGGGCGCAATCTCCAAAACAAGACTTACTCGATGCAGGAATCTGACTCACCCGGCGGAGACGCGGTCGCTTACGCTCAGCCGCGCAGCTACGGCGTGCAATTCCGCTACAGCTTCTGATCTGCAATGTCCCAGGATACGGCGTGAGCGCGTCGAGCAATCGAGCACTTGCGTGAGCACAAATGCGCGCCGCCTTAACGTGAACCGGCCGGTTCACGCCGCTGTCCGCCGTCAGGCTTCTTACAGGATATGACAATGATCACTGAGATCTTACTACCCAAGCTTGGCTTTGACATGAGCGAGGGCCTTCTCACCGAATGGCTGGTTGCAGACGGGGAAACCGTGAAAGAAGGGCAGCCCCTTTACATGCTTGAGAGCGAGAAGTCGTCAAACGAGATCGAGGCGCCGTCGTCCGGAACCCTCAAGATCATCGCGGCGCCTGGGGGGATATACGATGTCGGCACGGTGCTCGGCGTGATCGAATAGTCAGCCACGGGAGGCTCAGGCCTCCCAATCGTTCTTATCCCCGGGGCCAGCGCCCGGCCCATCCGCACGGATCCATCGTCAGGCAAGTGAAAGCGCGTACACCGCACGGACGAAGCGCGTCCAGCCACGCGCGAGCGCGGCGGAGCGGCGGCGGCCGCAGGCAGCAGGTTGTGCTGCCTGCGGCCGCCGTGAGCAGCACTGTCAGCTTCGTGTCCGGGTGTCGACGCCGGCGCTGTCGCCGAGGTCGAATTTCTCCTCGATCTCGTCCCCCGGCGCCAAGAGGACGACGGGAATCTCACGCGTCGTGCGCTTTTGGTAATCTCGATATGGTGGAAAGTAATCCGCCATGTAATTCCAGATCCTCTGACGTTCCTCGCCTTCAGCAATCCGCCATGTGCAGCGATACCGCTTGTTCTTGATTTGAACGTCTACGGTATTCTGCGCCACCAAGTTCAGATACCAGGCAGGGTGTTGGTCGCTCCCTCCCTTCGAGGCGACGATGACCGCCTCATCCTTCCACCAGTTGAAGATCAATGGCGCCAACTGCGTCTTGCCAGATTTTCGCCCGATCGTTCTGAGAACGAGCGCTAAACTCCTCGGATCTGCACCTGGGTTATGGCTCGCGTCATAGTAATAGCCTTCTCGTCCATCCGACTCGATGTATTGACGAAGATGTTCCTGAATGCGATCCGCGACCGTTTTCAAGTGCTCGACGACATCAGCCATTTAACCACTCCTTCAACCTATCAGGTTCTCCGCGAACAAACGCTCGACGTCGCTTCCGCGAAGCTCGCACCTGCGACGATCTTGATATCACGCGACCCGCTCGGGCGCCTTCGCCGAAACGACACATGTGTGCTTCTTGCCCGAGCAGTTCGACGGAAGCACGTCGCCCCGGTAAATGAAAGGAGATTGCTACTCGCCGTCGCAAACAGGCCTGAGCACGTGTGGGAAACGCTGCATGACGGATGAAATGTTGCCACCGGGAGCGGCGTTCGTCGCTGGCGCAGCGGCGGAATCGGCGGGCGGTCTGCGCGGCTCTGGCCGACGCTGGAAGCGACGTGGTGTTGACCTATCGCACCAGTGGACTGGCGCGCTCGCGGGAAAGGCGGCGATATGAGGATGTGCACGTCCGCACGTGACCGCTGGGGCAGTTCAAGATTTGCTTTCGACGCGAGCTGTAAACGCGACTTGAACGACCTTGATGTTTGGGGAACACGGCCGCAAGGGGGAGCATTATCGATGAGCCGAGCGAAAAGGAATCACAATGTTTGATCTTGAATACCGCCTGGAACCGGTTTGCCGGCTAACCTTTAGCGTGACTGGGCGAGACGTCGTGGGACTTACTCCACAAGGTCTGCGCTCGGTGGGCTATATTGGCGAAGGTTTGGTCGAAGGTCCCCGTATCCGCGGCGCCGTGCTTCCTGGCGGCGCCGATTGGGCGTGCATGCGGACCGATGGTGTCATGGAGATTGACGTTCGCGTAATGATAAGAACGCACGATGACGCAACTATACAGTTCAGCTACACGGGTGTCGTAGACTTTGGACCTGACCAATTCGACCGCTCGCTCGCCGGCGTTCCGCCGACGGTGAAGCTGCGGCCCAGATCAGCTCCACGAATGATTGCACACAATCCGGAGTACCTTTGGGTAAACCGCCATCAGTTCATCGGCATCGGCGAGTTGCGATACGGGTCGAAGACCGAAATCGTGTACGATGTGTATGCGATCGAGTAGAGAGGCGGACCACGCGAGCGCTTTTACATGAGCCGATACTGATATCTCATGCTTATCGCTCACAGGCTATCGCAGTGAAGCTGCGGAGATTGGGCGTCGCGCGACAGCGGTCAGGCCGTCGAATCTGAGATGATGCCTTGGTCATGCCGCCGCGCGATCTCGGCGGAGGACGGGTCGAGCATGGTCGCGAGAATTTAATCAACCTTGGGCGCGTCGTGGGGGTTCCCGTCGATCCGGCGGCAGGATAGCAGCGGCGACGAAAGCTGGGCAGGTGTGGCCGCTCCGCTCGGGCGCCGCAAATCGCCAAATACCGGATTGCCGGCGAACAAGCGCTGATCGGTCAGCGCTTGCTCAAGCCGCTGACAGGGAGCCCAGCAACGCCTTGCCGTTCGAACTTCGGATCAGGGCAGCTTGCCTTCCTCGGTTCGGACCTCGGCGGTGTCGATGTGGAAGAAGCCGATCGGGTAGCGCTTGAAGGTCTTCTTGGCAGCCTTGTCGCCTTCGATCTCGGGCAACCGGCTGGCGCCGTGCCGCTGGAGACAGCGGTGCAGGGCTGAACGGGTAAGATGCGGGATGGTCGTTTGCAGGGTGTAAAGGCCGTCGTCCAGTGGAAGCAGCGTGTGCTTCCGAAAAGCGACCGCCGTCGCTTCTTCCTCCGGCGTCAGCACCGTCGAACGAGGCGCCTTGGGCCCCATTGGCGCGTCGTGGAGGAAGCTCCGCTTCTTCCACTTGGCCACCGTCTTGCGATTGAGGCCGTACCGTGCGGCTACCTCCTGGGTCGGAGCTTTCGATTGCTGTATCGTCGCTCGGATGGCGTGCGTGGTCGTGGCGCTCCGTGGAGTATCTGCCCCATAGCTCCCACCGGTGTGAGCACCCAGCTAAGCTGGGTCCCGCACACTCCGGGACCAGACATCTAGCGGCACGACAGGACGGGCGGGCTCTCGTTGCGTCGGCGCCGAGTGGTTTGCATTAGCGCAGATTTTTGACGTGGCGCTGCATCGTGTCTTTCAAGACGTACGCGAGCTCTGCTTCGTTCTGACGCATCAATTCGCTGATGCCGCCTATGCCTACGACCATGAGCGGGGCGCCGGGACCGGTAAGCAATGGCGCCGCTATGATGCCGCCGCCCGGCGTGATTACGTCGCAACTGAACGCGTAGCCTTTGTGACGTACATCGGCAAGCACGGAGATGAGCTCCTGAAGTCGAATCAACGGCTGACCATCTTGAGCTTCTGCATTGATGCGCTTCACTATCAAGGCGACCTCGCGGTCGCTCAAAGCGCTCATGGCCGCATATCCGGCCCCTGATTGGGCGAGAGGGCGTACCGTGCCGAGAGTCAGGTGCAGCCGCGCAGGCTTTTTTGCTTGAATAACGTGGATGTATTGAATGTTGAGATCGTTGCGCGTTGCGAGCATAACAGTATCCCCAGTCCGCTCGCTCAGCTCTTTCATCATCGAGATGACGGCGCCTTCGGCAAAGAACTCTGTCGACACCCAGCTGCCGAGGAGTGCGACGCGGCTCGAGGTGATGTACGTGCGACTGCGGAGATCGAAGTGCAGGTAGCCCATCACAACCAAGCTTCGCAACAACGCGGATGCGCTCGACTGAGGATAGCCGAGCGCCTGAGCGACTTCCGTGACCGTGGACCGGCGCTGAATGTCGTCGAAGAATTCCAGGATCTCTAGGGTGCGGCCTGCCGATTTGACGGCTCTGTCAAGTGGCGGCCTCGCCGTGATTCTATGCTTAAGGGGTAGGACCCGCGGCCTTCCCATGAGGTCTCCCGTCTCCCTTTTTTCGCCCCGACGACAATCGAGGCTTCCATGGTGGGAAACTAGGCGCTCACTGTCCAGAAGAGATGCATCACGTTCGGGCGGGCCTCCATGACGAAAACCACCCGAGCTCGCGCAGGGCGGCGTTCGCGGGCCACTGACCGCGCGCGATGATTGCTCGGCGTCCGCTTTCAGTCGCAAAGGCGAATGCTCGCCCTGCAGGCGGTGATCCCGTCGTGCGCAAACGCGGCGGCTAGATCCTCTAGCTTGACGCCGGCACCGATGCAGCGCGCGCCTCGCCGCGGTCCTCTCGGTCCCGACCCGGATAGTCCGGACCGCTACCGACCCTCAACGTCAGCCATCAACGCGCGAACATCGACCAGGCTCACCTTCATGGACGGCGTCCGCGGCAGCGCATCGATGATCCTCACCCGCACCGGCACATGGGTCGCGTACAGGTGCTTGCGCGCGTGCTCCAACAGAGCCTCCGCGGAGACCGCCGGCGCCCCGACCCTCAGTTCGACCGCCGTCACCGGAACCTGGCCCAGCCGGCGGTCGGGCGCCGCCACCGTCGCCGCGGCAGCCACGGAAGGATGGCTCTCGAACGCGCTGTTCACCGTCTCAGGCAGGATCTTGAACCCGCCGCGGGTGATCGCACCGTCGGCGCGCCCTCGGTGGAAGACGAAGCCGTCGGCGTCGATCATCGCCACGTCGGAGGTACGGATCCAGTCGCCGCCCATCCGCGGCGTGCGCACCTCGAGAATCCCAACAGAGCCCCTGGGCAACTCAGCGCCGCTGTCGCCATCCACGACCCGCAGCTCTGCGCCCGCCCACGGCAGGCCGACGCTCCCGAGTTTACGGTCGCCCCACCTGCGCCGCAGCTCCAGCGTCATATTGGTGACCGGTCCGCCGAATTCCGTCGCGCCGTAGGATGTCAGGACGGGAATGCCGAATTTCGCCTCGAATTCCTCCTGCACTTCGACAGGCAGATGCGCCGCGCCGGTGTTGATGAACTCGAGGCTCTCCAGGGCGCTCAAGGGCGGATCGGCGTCGAGCAACATGCAGAAGCCCGCCGGTGGAAGAGCAATCCGCGGCAGGCGGTGCCGCTGCACGGCGGAGAGCCACGCTTCCACGGTGAACTTCTCCAGCAGAACGAACCGCTTGCGCGCCGCCAGCAGCGGAAACAGCGAGTACAGCCCGCTAATATTGCCGAATGGGAACATCGCCACGGCGGGCGGCGAGTTCGTGATGCTGTCGGAGGCATACTGGGTGTGTTCGAGCACCATCGAGCGCTCGATCAGGTCATAGCCCAGATGGAAGCGCTTCGGTGCGCCTGTGGTCCCGCTCGTCAGCATCTCAATCCCGGGGGCCGCGAAGGGCGGATGATGCTCGACTGCGGGGTCCGTCTGCTCCAGCCCGGACACGAAGCCCACCGCATTCTCGGGGGCGGCGTGATCACGCAGGACGATTCCCGCCGAACCGACCTCTCGGGCAGCCTCTCTGACGGCGTCCGCCCAGTCCTGCTCGTCGGCGACGACGACCGCCGGACGAAGCCGCCGCACATCGGCGGCGACCGCCTCTGGGGACTGAAACGCATAGATCATAAGGATCGAGCGGCCGCTGCCGACGACGGCGCTGATGGCGGCCACGAAGGCGGGGCGGTTTCGGGGGATGATCGCGATCGGCGCCTCGTGCGGACTATCGGTCAGCAGCAGGCGCTGATCGACCTCAGCTGCGACCGCGGCCAAGGCGCCGCGCGGGAGCCAATGGTCACGGAACTCAAGGAGCGGCTCGTCGCGTTCGCCCTTGAGCGCCGACGCGATGATTTCGTTGAGTATGGCCAAGTTCAGCAATCCACTCGTCTTGCAATCAATTCAGAGCATGGACCCCGCCAGTGGACTACGGTCGAGGTACAGTGCGTCGAACTGCCGGGTCTGGAAGCGCCAGGCGCCGTCCACCCTGACGATATCGTCCGTGTAGCGGCCGAGCAGGAAGATGTCCGACCCATCCTTGGCCTTGCCCATCTCGTGAATGGTCGAGCTCGCCGTGGCGCGGTCGCCATTCACCCGGATCAGCGGTGCATGGTTCATCTGAACCAGCCGGGCAAAGGCGCCGACCGCTCGGGCGATAGCGTCTCCAATCGCGAGAGATCCCTGGATTCGACGGGGCGTGTCGGCTACGCCGCGCACCTCCCACACCCCGTCCGGGACGAACAGGGCTCCTGCGGCCGCAAACTCACGGAGGTTGACGTTGGCGGTGTAGGCGTCCAGCACCTCCCGGACCTCAAACCGTTCCAGCGCCGATTGACTGATAGTGTCACCCATGTCGAACCTCGGCCTTAAGCTGCGTCTTTCGAGACTATGCCGACTTGGACGAGCGAGTCGCGGGAGGCGCCGCGACTATTCACATGCTTGATTGGAACGATTATTCGCTGAATTCGAAGCGGATGCCACGGTTGGCCGCCGGCGCCACGGCGAAGTTGGAGGGATGGGTCCCGGCGACCAACTGCACGTTGCGTTCCTCGAAGTAGCGCCTGGCGCGATCACGGTCTGCGACGCGGAATACTGTCGATAGGATGCCCTCGCCGGTGCGGTACATCTCGCGCCGGAGCGCGCCCTCGGCGGTCGGGCTCAGTAGGTCGACGATGTCGTCGGAAATCTTGAGGCTGATCACCTGGGCGCCCAAGTGGGGCCGCTCCTCCTCGTAAAGCGGCGTCGCCGCCAGGAAACTCTGCAGGAATGTCGAGGCCGCCTCCAGGTCAGCGACGGCGTGAGTGTAGCCCTTCAGGCCCAGCAGACCGAGCGGATGCTCGTCCCGCCAGTAGGCCGCCGGCCGGCAGAGCGTGGTCAGGCGCGGCGGTTCGTTCTCAAAGAAGGAGCCGCCGTAGAACTCGTAGTCCACGCCGAAGCCATCGGCCGGGTGGGTGTGGAAGGCGACGTCAATGTCGCGCATGATCCCGACGCCGTGCTCGGTCACCGCGGCGCGAGCCTCAGTCATGTCCGCCTCGTACTCGACGCCTAAATAATGCGGGCCGATGCGCGAGTGCAGCATGAAATGCGGCGAGGCGAACAGCTCCAAGATCACGCCGCCGATCTCGATCAGGCAAGCATGCCAGTTGGGTCCCGGCAGATCCAGCAGGAAGACGGCGCCGAAGAGGTCCTCCATGTGTTTGACGCTGGCGTCGAAGTCTTCGACGACGACGTTCATGTGGCTGACGCGGCGGGCGTGGATGGACGTGGGCACGGAGGTTGCTCCCTGTCTTCGCTCGTTAATTGGATTGTTGAACGCGCCCGCACGCGGCGCCGCGCTCACTTCAGGTGCGACGGCAACTCGGGTGGAAAGATGGGCCGTGGTCTCGAGATAGGCGGCGTCGGTCGACGTGCTCGACCTCCGGGTTCCTGGCCTTGAAGACAGTCATGTCGAGATCCTCGCCTTTATCTGGCCTGCGCCGAGGCTTCGTTCGAAGCAAGCGCCCGGGCGCGGTATTGCAAGTACTTTCGGATCGCTTCGGCGTCGGCGTCCGACAGGCGATGACGGAAGCTGATCATGCCCTGGGAGGTCAGCGCGCCATCTAGTACGATCGACTTGAAGACCACCTTGTCGGTGATCGCCGGCGAGCGCCGCAAGTCGGGTAGGATGCCGCCGATCGCCCCCAGGCCATGGCAGACCAAGCAATTGTTCGCAAACGTCGCCTCGCCGACCTTGATCGTGGCGGCCGGAGCCTCCGGTTCGGTGATCTGTAGCGCCGGGCGCGGGATCGTCGGATAGGCGGGCGCGCTCGCCTTGCCGTCCAGGCGGAAAATCAGAAGACGGCCGGCGCGGCGTTCGCGCTGGGGGAACTGGAAGCCGGTCGCAATGGTGGATCCGCCGAAGCCGGCCATGACGGCGACATACTGCTGACCGTTCAGCTCATAGCTGATTGGAGCGGCGATGATCCCGTTGCCCGCGGCGTACTCCCACAGCTTTCGGCCGGTATCCGCAGCATAGGCGACGAAGCGGCCATCAGGCGTTCCTTGGAAGACCAGGCCTCCGGCCGTGGCTAGCACACCGCCGTTCCGCTCGTATTGCTGGTCCACACGCCAGCGCGCCTTCTGGGCGACGGGATCCCAGGCCACGAGTGCGCCGGTGGCCCCCTTCGCAATCGCCTCGATGCGGGCGGGATCTTCAGGCAGGCGAACCTCGGTGAGGTCCGTCCCCGTATTCCATCCATGTGGGTTGAACTTGAAGGTCTTCAACGCCGTGTAGCCGGCCGCGTTATTGGCCTGGATCGGGACGTAGACGAGTCCGGACGTCGGGCTGAAGGCCATCGGGTGCCAGCTGTGCACCCCTGTCATTCCCGGCGAAACCAAAGCCGAGCCTTTCGAATAGTATGCCTTCGGATCGATGCTGGGACGCCAGGATCCTGCCGGGAAGCCCTTGAACCAGCTGACCGGGACGACAGGCGTGGCCGATACCGGTACGCCCGTGCGCCGGTCGATGACGTAAAACAGTCCGTTCTTCGGAACCTGCATCAGCACATCCCGCGACTGCCCACCAATCGACAGTGTCGCAAGGATCATGTTCTGGGTGGCCGTATAGTCCCAGGATTCACCGGGTATCTGCTGGTAGTGCCAGATGTACTTCCCGGTATCGGGGTTAAGCGCGACGATCGACGAGAGGAACAAATTATCCCCCTTGCCTTGTGATCGGATCCCGTAATCGTACGGTCCGCCGTTGCCGACGCCGATATAGAGCTGATTGTACTTCTCGTCGTAGACGATCGAGTCCCAGACGGTGCCGCCGCCCCCGTTCAACCACCCCTCCCCGTGCCAGGTGGCGGCCATCATCGGGATTTGGGGATCCGAAGCGGCGCCGTCGGGGCCGCTCTTCGGGTTCGGCGGGACGGTGTAGAACCGCCAAGCCATTTTGCCCGACGCGGCATCGTAAGCGCTGACATAGCCGCGCACGCCATATTCGGCGCCGCCGTTGCCGATGATGACCTTGCCCCTCACCACGCGCGGAGCACCGGTGATGGTGTAAGGCTTCTTGGGATCGGTCGTTTGGACCGACCAGAGGGCCTTTCCAGTTCCCGCATCCAGCGCGATCAGGCGCCCGTCGAGCGCGCCGAAGAAGACCCGATTGCCCTCCACCGCGACGCCGCGGTTCACGACGTCACAGCAGGCCTCGAACGCCTTATCCCCCCGCACCTTTGGATCGAAGGACCAGAGCAGCTTTCCGGAGCCCGCATCGAAGGCGAAAACCTTGCTCCACGCCGTCGAGACGTAGATCCGTCCGCCGGCCACGATCGGCGTAGCCTCCTGCCCGCGATCGGTGTCGAACTCGTAGAACCAGCCCAGCCCCAACCGGCCGACGTTGCTTTGCGAGATCTGCTGCAGAGGCGAGTAGTGCTGCTCATCGTTCGTGCCGCCGTTCACTCGCCACTCGCCGGAAGCGGCTGGCGCCATCTCCGGCTTGGCGCACGACGCGAGCATGACCGATGCGCAAGCGAGCGCCGCGGCCGTGAGCAGGCTCCCGATGTATTTCAGCACCCGTTCTCAGTCCTTCTTCCACAGATCGATCATGACCTTGCACGCGGCGTAGCCCGCATGATCGTAGATGATCGAGGATGGCCAAGCACGCAGTCCGACGGCAGGGCTCCGGCAACCTCCGAGAAGTGAAGATCAGATTTGCAGCCCCCGCAGCACTGGCAACGGTTCACGACGTCGCCAACTCCCGGGGTCGGGTCCGGAACAGAGCGAAGTTCGAGCCGCGCATGTGACTCACTGAAGACTACGGCGCGTATCTCCTCCTCTTGGCGCGCGCTGGGCGGCGAGCACAAACGCGTGTCTACGCAAAAGGCATCTGAGAAGACAGATGAGGACCTCGGCATTGGAGTAAGAAACACATACCTGGGCTAATCTACGAAGAGTGAAGGGCGCCGCCTGCAGTCACCTTATCCCCACATACATGATGGAAAGCCACGCGGACTGGAGTTTCCGGGGGGCGTCGCTAGATCCGGGGGGACGACACGACCGCGCCGGGAAAACAATGACTGAAGTAGTCTGGACGGAGAAGAGCCACGACGTATGGACCGTTTGGCTGGACGATCCGTCACAGCGCAATTCACTCACTTACGAAGCCCGGCTCGCGCTCGCCGAGCAGATCGGCGCGGCGGCCCGCGAACCGGCCTGCCGGGCCATCATCCTGGCCGGCAAGGGCGGCCATTTCTGTTCCGGCGGCAACATGAAGTCGGACGTCTCGGTGGACGAGGACCCATCGGTGCGGACGCCGCGGCGGCTGCGGGCGCTGCACAGGATGATCAACGCCATCCTGCATGCCGACAAGCCGGTGATCGCCGCCGTCGAGGGGGCGGTATACGGCGCCGGCCTCTCTCTGGCCTGCGCCTGCGACTTTATCATCGCCCACCCCAACGCCAAGTTCTGCGCCTCATTCGGCAAGGTTGGCCTGCTGCCGGATGGGGGGCTTCTCTGGTCCCTGCCGCGGCGCGTTGGCCCCAGCCGCGCCCAGCAGATGATGATCAGCGCCAGCACCCTCGACGCCGCCGAAGCCTACCGCATCCAGCTCGTCGACGAGATCGCGGCTCAGGATGACGTCATGACCGCGGCGCTGGCGGCGGCGAAGCGTTTCCGCGCCGTCGCCCCGCTGGCCAGCGCCCACGTGCGCCGCGAGCTGCTGAGCGCGCCGCTCTCCCTCGAGGCCGCCTTCGAGGCCGAGCTGCGGATCCAGCCGGTGCTGGCCGCGAGCCAGGACTACGAAGAGGGCCGCACCGCCTTCGCGCAGAAGCGCATGCCCCGCTTCGTCGGCCTATGAATTCACACCGAAGGCGCCAGGGAATCGCGCCTGCCCATATCTGATCGCAGCACGCCCCATACCTGAGGCTAGCCTCTGCCTGACAGCACCGGTTAAGCGCGCGACGCCAAGTCTTCTGCCTCGGCTTGGCGGACAGCGCGGCTGATATCGTTCGGGCGCGCCATTTGGCGGAAAGCGTGCGCCGGCGCGCGGACGAAAACGAAAGAGAACGCGAACTCGCGCGTGCAAATCCTGCACACGAAGTCCGATAATACATTGATTTCTATAATAAACCTGCCCAGTCCATCAGAGGATCGACCGGGCGCCGTCCCCCCGCGCCGGAGCACGGAGATCCTAGTCAATTGAGGCTCTCTGAATTCGCCGGCGCGGCCAGGTTTCCGCGCGCGGCGCCCGCAGGCCTAGCTCTTGGCCGCGGTCAAAACGCCGATGTCGAGCAGGCCCTTTCGCTTGGCGAAGCGCCACCGGCCGTTCTCGCGCACCAGTTCGTCGACGTGCCGGCCGACGCTGACCTGCGGCTGGCCATCGACCTTGTTGACCGCCAACCAGATGCATTCGCCGGTCGCCTTGTCCCCGTCGAGCTCGATCTGCGGTGCGTTGAGGATGTGGGCGTAGCTCCGCACCCCCTCGGGCGTACGACTGAACATCTCACGCGCGGCCTGCTCGATCTCCTTCGGTCCGTCGCCCTTCATCACCGGGCCCAGGCGCAGCTTGGCGTCGCTGGAGAACAGGCTGGCGTAGTTGGCCGCCTCGCGGGCGTCCAGGCTCATGCCGTAGTCCAGGTAAAGGCGGCGGATCTCCTCGAGATCCTCGAGCCGCCGGAGCCGAGCCTGCAGATCGCGAATGACAGCGTCGTCAGCCATGGACTGGGGCCTTTCCGGTTCCGAGGAAGGGGCGCAATCTTAGCGCACGCGGGCTTCCCGTCCACCGATCGGCGGCCGCCGGGCTGCACATTGACTCGGCGGTCTTCCGGCGTATAAGTCCGCCCCTCTCGCCCGCGGGGCCATCTCGCGGGCGCATGTCGTTTTGCACACACTCTACAAGTACGAAGGCGCCATCATGTACGCGGTGATCAAGACCGGCGGGAAGCAGTACCGGGTGCAACCGGGCGATCTGCTCGTCGTCGAAAAGCTCGATGGCGAACCCGGCGCGAACGTCGCGTTCGGCGAAGTCCTGATGCTGGGCGAAGGCGAGTCCGTGACCGTCGGCGCGCCGCTGGTGGAAGGCGCCTCCGTGGCCGCCACCCTGATCGAAACCCGCAAGGGTGAGAAGGTGAAGATCTTCAAGAAGATCCGCCGTCAGGGCTATCGCCGCACCAAGGGCCATCGCCAGCTCGAGAGCGTGCTGCGCGTGACCGGCATCACCGGCGCCGGCCAGGACGCCAAGTGGGACGGCGAAGTGAAGCTGACCACCAAGGCTGAGCTGAACGCTCGTTCGCGCAACCTGCCGTTCGTGGCCCCGGCCGCGGCGGAAGCCGCCGCTCCGGTCGCCAAGGCGCCGGCCAAGAAGGCCGCGCCGAAGGCCAAGGCTGCGGACGCTGAGACGCCCGCCGCCGAAGCTTCGGCCGAGGCCGCCCCGAAGAAGGCTGCGCCGAAGAAGGCCGCCGCCCCGAAGAAGACCAAGGACGACGGCGCGACGGAATAAGTCGCACCGACCGTAGAACGTAGGAGAGCGCAATGGCGCACAAGAAATCTGGCGGCTCCTCGCGCAACGGGCGCGACTCTGCAGGCCGCCGTCTCGGCGTGAAGAAGTTCGGCGGCGAAGCTGTGATCGCCGGCAACATCATCGTTCGTCAGCGCGGCACCAAGTTCTGGGCCGGCGAGAACGTGGGCATGGGCCGCGACCATACCCTCTTCGCGACCGCGAACGGCGCCGTGAAGTTCATCACCAAGCGCGACGACCGCACCTATGTGACGGTGGTCCCGGCGGAGGTGATGGCGGCCGAATAAGGCGAACCGACCTCTCATCCGGTTCAGCCTCCTGAAAAAGGCGAACCGGACAAGACTTCGAGCGGGGAGTCCGGAACGCCGGGCTCCCCGCTTTGTTTTTGGGCCTCCCAACGACTGGGAGGCCCGGGAGGTAGGCATGATGTGCGCGATCGAAATCACGCCGACGCTGTCGACGGAACGGCTGCTGCTGCGCGGCCCGGTGCATGCGGACGCCGCTCGCGTGGCCGAGCTGGCCAACGACCTGAGCGTGGCCTCCATGACCACGTCCATTCCCCACCCCTACGCCCTGGACGACGCCGAGGCGTTCGTCGGCCAGGCGGCGGCGTGCGACTGGGAGACGGACCCCGGCTTCGTCATCGAACACCGCAACTTCGGCGTGGTCGGCGCGATCGGCTTCAAGCCGGGCGCGAACGGGCGGTCGGAGCTGGGCTACTGGCTGGGACGGCCGTTCTGGAACCGCGGCTACGCCACCGAAGCCTGCCGCGCGGTGCTCGGCTGGGCGCGACGCGACTGGCGGCGCAAGCTGGTCGTGGCCGGCCACTTCGCCGACAACCCGGCCTCGGGCCAGGTGCTGTGCAAGGCCGGCTTCCTCTACACCGGCGACGTCGAGCCCCGCTGGAGCCGCGCCCGTGAAGGCCCCGTCCGCACCCGGATGATGGTCTGGCTGGCCTGATCCTCAGAGCTTCCTCTCCCGGCATGGCCGGGAGAGGAAGGTATGTGATAAGCGCCTCCCACCATGAAATTTCTCGACCAGTGCAAGATCTATCTGCGCAGCGGCAACGGCGGCGCGGGCGCGGTCTCGTTCCGGCGCGAGAAGTTTATCGAGTACGGGGGGCCGGACGGAGGCGACGGCGGCAGGGGCGGCGACGTCTGGGTCGAGAGCGTCGAGGGGCTGAACACCCTGATTGACTACCGTTACCAGCAGCATTTCAAGGCCGGCACCGGGGAGCACGGCATGGGCCGCAACCGGCACGGGGCGAACGGCGCGGACGTGGTGCTCAAGGTTCCGGTCGGCACCGAGATCCTCGACGAGGACCGCGAGACCGTGCTGCTCGACCTCGACAAGCCCGGCCTGCGCGTGCGGCTGCTGAAGGGCGGCAACGGCGGCTTCGGCAACACCCACTTCAAGGGTCCGATCAACCAGGCGCCGCGCTTCGCAATGCCTGGCCAGGATGGCGAGGAGCGCTGGATCTGGCTTCGGCTGAAACTGATCGCCGACGTGGGGCTGGTGGGCCTGCCCAACGCCGGCAAGTCGACCTTCCTGGCAGCGGTCAGCGCCGCCAAGCCGAAGATCGCCGACTATCCGTTCACCACCCTCACGCCCAATCTCGGCGTCGTGGACCTCTCCGCCAACGAGCGCTTCGTCCTGGCCGACATCCCGGGCCTGATCGAAGGCGCGAGCGAAGGCGCGGGCCTGGGCGTACGCTTCCTGGGCCACGTCGAGCGCACCGCCGTCCTGATTCACCTGGTGGACGCGACCCAGGACGATGTGGGCCAAGCCTGGCGCACGGTGCGCCACGAGCTCGCGGCCTATGGCGTGGACCTGGCGGACAAGCCGGAGATCCTGGCGCTGAACAAGATCGACGCCCTTGATCCGGAGACGATCGAGGCGAAGGCGGCGGAGTTGAAGGCCGCCGCCGGGGCCGAGCCGCGTCGGGTCTCCGGCGTCGCCGGCCTGGGCGTGATCGAGCTGCTGCGCGAGGCCTACGCCCTGGTGCGCCAGCGCCGGGTGGAAGCGGGGATCGAGGCCGGCGGGCCCGAAGCACCGGGGGAATGGCGGCCTTGAGCGACCTGGGGGGCGCACGCCGTATCGTCGTGAAGGTGGGCTCGGCCCTGGTCGTGGGCGAGGACGGGCCCGACCGGCATTGGCTGGGCGCCTTCGCCGCCGACCTCGCGCGCGTGCGCGAGCGCCGGCAACAGGTGATGGTCGTCTCTTCCGGCGCCGTGGCGCTGGGCCGCCGCAGGCTGGCGCTGCCCAAGCGCCGCGCGCTCACCCTACCTGAGAAACAGGCCGCCGCCGCGGCCGGCCAATCGGCCCTGATGCACGCCTGGGAGGAGGCGCTGGAGCCGCACGGCCTGGCCGCCGCCCAGATGCTGCTCACCCGCGACGACACCGAGGTGCGCCGGCGCTGGCTGAACGCGCGCGCCACGGCCGAGACCCTGCTGCAGCTCGGCGTCGTGCCGGTGGTGAACGAGAACGACACCGTCGTCACCGAGGAGATCCGCTACGGCGACAACGACCGGCTGGCCGCCCGCGTCGCCCAGATGATCGGAGCCGACCTGCTCGTGCTGCTGTCGGACGTGGACGGGCTCTACACCGCCGACCCGCGCTCCGATCCCACCGCCCAGCGCCTGCCCAGGATCGCGCGCCTCACGCCCGAGATCGAGGCCATGGCAGGCGGAGCCAACGCCGCCGCAGGGGTCGGCACCGGCGGCATGGCCACCAAGCTCGCCGCCGCCCGCATCGCCTCGGCCGCGGGGTGCGCCACCGTGATCACCCTCGGTCGACGACCCTCGCCGCTATGGGCCGTGGAGCGTGGCGAACCCGCCACCATCGTCGAGCCCTCGACGACCCCCGCCGCGGCCTACAAGGCCTGGATCGCCGGCAGCCTGGCCCCCACCGGCGCGCTGACCGTCGACGCCGGCGCGGCCGCCGCGCTCCGGCGCGGCAAGAGCCTGCTGGCCGCGGGCCTCACCGGCGTCGACGGCGGCTTCGGCAAGGGCGACGCCGTGGTGGTGCGCGACGAGACCGGCCGCGAGATCGGCCGCGGCGTGGTCCGCTATGACGCCGCCGACGCCTCGCAAATCTGCGGCCTGAAGAGCGACGCCATCGAAGCGGTCATCGGCTACACCGAAGGCCCGGTCGTCCACGCCGACGACCTGGCGCTGGCGGAGTGAGCCCTCTCCCTCTCCCCTTCGCGGGGGAGAGGAGAGATTTGCGACCCGCACGGAGAAAGCCTAGGTAGGCCGCGATGAAAGAGCGGGCCACATCTCAGGCGAGCGGGCGGTTGGAGCGGCTGCAGCCGGGGCAGGCGATCGTCTACGGCGGCGACCGCGTGGCCTATGTGTCCGACGCCCTGGCCGAGGCCTTCCGCGCAGGCGACCGGCTGCTGGTCGCGCCCGACACCGGCGCGCTCCTGCACGTGCCCGCCGCCGAGCACGCCGTCGCGGCTGCGGCGGTGGAGCGCGCGGCGCAGGCCTTCGCCCGAATGGGCGAGGTCTCCGAGGCCGCGATCAGCGGCTTCTTCGACGCCTTCGCCGCCAACCTGGAGGACGAGGCTCGCTGGGACGCGATCCTAGTCGCCAACGCCGAGGACGTGGCCGACGCCGCCCGCCGCGGCCGTTCCACGACGCGCCTGGCCGCCAGCCCCGCCATGCGCCGCGACATGATCGTCGGCCTGCGCGCCTGGCGCGACGCCCCGCCCTCGCGCGGCCGGCTGATCGAGCGGGTGGAGCACGCCGGCTGGACGGTGGACCAACTGATCGCGCCGCTCGGGGTGACCGGCTTCGTCTTCGAGGGCCGGCCGAACGTCTTCGCCGACGCCACTGGCGTGATCCGCGCCGGCAACACCGTGGTCTTCCGCATCGGCTCCGACGCTCTGCGGACCGCGCGCGCCATCGTCAGCCAGGCTCTGGCGCCGGCGCTCGCAGCGGCGGGCCTTCCCGAGGGCGCGGCCGTGCTGGTGGATTCCGCGGCGCACGCCGCCGGATGGGCGATGTTCGCCGACCCCAGGCTGGCGCTGGCCGTGGCCCGCGGCTCCGGCCCCGCGGTGGCTCAGCTCGGCGCGATCGCCCGCCAAGCCGGGACCCCCGTCAGCCTGCACGGCACGGGCGGCGCCTGGATCGTGGCCCACGAAACCGCCGACGCAGACCGCTTCTTCGCCGCCGTCTACCACTCGCTGGACCGCAAGGTCTGCAACACGCTGAACACCTGCTGCATCGTCCGCACGCGCGCCGACGACCTGATCCCCGTCTTCCTCGAGGCGTTGCAGAAGGCCGGCGAACGCCGCCGCGGCTGGAAGCTGCATGTGGCGCAGGCCGACCTCGACCGGCTTCCGACGGCGGTTCGTGACGCCCGCGGCGCGGTGGTCCGCGCGGCGGGCGCCCAGATCGAGCCGCGCGTGGAGCCGATCGCTGACGCCGAGCTCGGCCGCGAGTGGGAGTGGGAGGAGACGCCCGAGGTCTCGCTCAGGCTAGTCGACAGCGCCGCCGAGGCTGCGGCGCTCTTCAACCGCTACAGTCCGAGGTTCGACGTCAGCCTGATTGCAGAGGAGGGCGCCGCGCACGACCGCTTCTTCGAGGCGGTCGACGCGCCCTTCGTCGGCGACGGCTTCACCCGCTGGGTCGACGGGCAGTACGCGCTCGACCGGCCCGAGCTCGGCCTCTCCAACTGGGAGCGCGGGCGGCTGTTCGCGCGCGGCGGGGTGCTGGCGGGCGACGGGGTCTTCACCGTCCGCGCGAGGGTGCGCCAGGCCGACCCGCATCTCGACCGTGGCGGCGCGCCCACCCCCGGACGCAAGAGCACGATGCGATCAGGCAGAATGCCTGATCGTTGAATCGTGCTCCAGATTCAAAAGTTTGAGCGCGTTGTGACCGCAAAACCGGCCTCCACTTTTGCGCAACGCGCTCAAGGCTTGAGCGCGCACGGGATGTGGTCGGCCGGCCCGGCGCCGCGGCGAAGCGTGGGCGGCGCGCAGGACGCCCTGCGGTTCGACTTCACGCTCCAGCGCGGCATGCGCGTCGGCTTGTTCGGCGGCTCGTTCAACCCCGCCCACGAAGGCCACGCCCATGTCGCCGAGACCGCGTTGCAGCGGCTGGGGCTCGATCGGGTGATCTGGCTGGTCTCGCCGCAGAACCCCCTCAAGGCGACGGCCGAGACCGCCGGCCTCGCCCAGCGGATGGCCGGCGCCGCCCAGCTGGCGCGCGGCCCCTCCATGATCGTCTCCGACGCCGAGAGCCGGCTGGGCTCGCAGTACACGATCGACATCGTGCGCGCACTTAAAGGCCGCTTCCCGGGCGTGCATTTCGTCTGGATCATGGGCGCCGACAGCCTGGCCGACTTCCACCGCTGGCGCGGCTGGACCGAGATCATGCGCGAGGTTCCGGTCGCGGTCGTCTCCCGCCCGTGGATCTCGCTGAAGAGCCGCTTCTCGCCCGCCGCAAAACGATTCGCGCGCTTCCGCCGGCCCTCGTCCCAGGCCCGCACCCTAGCCCTGACCTCGCCGCCCGCCTGGGTCTTCCTGCGCGGGCCGTTGAACTTCCAGTCGTCGACGGCGCTTCGGGAGCGGATGCGCAGCGTCGCGGCTTAAACGATTTGTGATGGGCGGCTGACCGCCGCCATCGGACATGATAGGGTTCGGGGAGCGAGGAACGAAGAGGAGCTATCCCGCTGCAACGAGACGCCGCGCCGCGCGCGCCCGAAGGTCCG
>Ga0268266_10000712_pt1 | contig 44866 bp, 50 predicted proteins | sample KBSS13metaG_FD_190356 | JGI IMG/M metagenome (GOLD analysis project Ga0268266, IMG submission 190356) | Switchgrass rhizosphere microbial communities from Kellogg Biological Station, Michigan, USA - KBS S1-3 metaG (SPAdes) (version 2) | ecosystem: Host-associated > Plants > Roots > Rhizosphere...
AGGACGCTGCCGTCGGGTAAATGCTTGCGGGAGAGGCGACCGAGGGAATCGAACTCGTAGGAGATGCGGAACGCTTTGCCGTCGACGGTCAGGACGTGGGAAGTCAGACGGGCTTGCGCGTCATATTCGAAGCGCTCCTCACCGCCACGGTACGTCACGCGAACAGGGCGGTTTGCGGGTCCCCACTGGATGCGGCCGTCTTCAGGTCCGGCTCGCACGCGGATCGCTCGACCCAGCGCGTCGCGCGTGATCCGTGTCGTGGAATCATCAGCGGCAACCCGTTCGATGAGATGGTCCGCTTCGTCCCAGTAGAATCGGGTAGTGCCGCTGGCCGGGCTGTGCTCGGCCGTCAAGCGTCCAAAGTCGTCGTACGTGTAGGTGGTGACCCGTCCTTGTTGGTCGTAGGCAGTGCGGGTCGCAGTGGGGAACGTTCGCCCGGCGTCCGAAGCGGGGGCCAATCCGGGCATTGCCGCGGCAACCTCATCGGGAAGGGCTCGGTCGAGCGCCGATAGCATGGCCTCGTTTGGGATGGCCGCCGCGAGCGGGGTCGATCTCAAGTCTGCAGTGGCCGGGCGTGCGCGCTGTTCGAGGCTGCCATCGGGATTCAACAGCGTGAGCGCTTTGACGTCGCCGTGGTCGCCGTAATTCCAGTGAATGCGGTTGCCTGCGACGTCGGCGATCTCAACCAGCTCGCCGCTGTCGTCTCGGGTCAGGGTGAGCAGTTGCCCGAGTGAGTCAAGAATCCTGGCGATGCGCCCGGCGTCATCGTAGCCGAGAGTCATCCAGGAATCGCCGCGTGCGAAGCGGGTGATGTTACCGTTTGTGTCGTATTCGAGTGTCTCGCGGACTCCATCGACTCCCACGTGCCCCTTGACCCGGCCCCAGGTGTCGCGTTCGAAGGTTTCGGTGGCGCCTCCGGGATAGGCCACACTCAACAGGCGACCCGCGGCGTCGTAGTCGTAGGTCCAGGTGTCGGCGGAGCCGGGTAACGGGCCATCGATACTCGCGAGCAGGCTGAGTCCATTCACTTGCCGATAGGTGAGCACCGTGACCCGTTCGATCGAGGCGGAGGGCGTGGAATCCAACGACACGGGCATTGCCCCGACCCGCTCGTCGATTCGAAACCCTTTCTCCGTAATGCGCGTGGGTTGGCCCTGCTCGTTGTACTCGACTCGCAAGGTGTGAGTCCGGCCCGGCACCACGCTCGGGCGCACGATCAGCGTCGGCAAAAGGCTGTTGCCGGTGTACTCGCGCGTCTCGCGCCACTGCGACCGCGGTTTACCGTTGCCAGCGAACTGGGAGACTTCCACTGCGCGCGTGCGACCGAGCTCGTCTACAGATGACGCGACCTGCTCGATGGGGTCGCCATCGGTGTCTACGCGAACTGTCTTGGCGTGCCGTTCATTGGCGTCGTACTCATAGCGTACGTTGCCCTCCGCACAGCTTCTGCAGCCGGGACCGTCTGCTTTGAGGATGACAGGGGATTGGGCCTGCGGATCGCTCCGCCACGTGTAGGTTGTTTTTTCGCCCGTTCCGCTCGCAACGGTCGTATGGCCTATGGTCTGACCGTCTTTCGGCCACTCGTAGCGGACCTCGACGTCGTCCCGGTGATCCGGATGCGAGGAGCGGATGGCGTGACCGGATGAGTCATATTCGTAGGACGCGGCAAGTTTGCCGTCGCGGCCAAAGATCCTGGCGAGATGATGACCGTTGCCGGCATCGTATTCGTAACGGCGCACCGTGCCGTCGGGATAGACGACGTCGCTCAAATCGCCATGTGCGTCGTACTCGTATTGGTAAAGCTCGCCGGTGGACAGCGTCAGGGTTTTCAGACGTCCGCGATAACCGCTACCTCGCCTGGTGGTGGCGCTGAAGTCCTGGAGTTTCGCGGTGGCGTCGTCCCAGTACGCCGCCGCGAGCCAGTTGCCGGAGCTGTCAGTGACCCGGGTCAGGCGGCGCTGGGCATCGAACCGCACCTGGAGAGCCCGGCCGTCCGGGCGGGCTATCGTTTTCAACAGACCGCGTCCGTTGAAGGTCAATGTGCGGCTGTCAGGCCAGGTCCATTTCCAGACTTTGAGGTCGTCCGGGGCGAGCGTCTGATGCTGCGCTCTGGCCGCGCGTAAGCGGGTAATGGCGCCGACATCCTCCTCGATCAGGCCGAACCCTGCGGGTATGGAGCGATAACGACGCACCGTGGCCGTGGCCTCGTACGACTCGAAAGCGATCTGCCGGCCGTCGCCCTGGATGAGGGTGATTTGCGGCGGTGAGGCCGCTTTGCCCCCTGGCGCGCCGCGGGTCTGCGTGCGCGACAGGCGTGTTTCATAGGTGTCAGACCAGCCTTTACCGAGCACGCCGGTGCTCGTCTGCAGACTGTTGTAATGACGGCGGAAGCCGATCGACAGCTCGCCGGGACTCTCGATATCGACCTCCTGTTGGTACTTGTTGCCGGAAGTCAGATCGATCGGATTACCCACGCCGGTGGCGGGGTTGGGACTGGACTGGCTGGTCGAGTCGCTGGCGCAGGTGGGATTGCCGGTGGGCGGGAGCTTGCACATCTGCGCCTGCGCCGGCACCCACAGGACGCACGAGGCGACTATCACCACAAGAATGCTGCCGACTGCCTGTCGTGAGAGAAGTGCCATGGCCTGTCCTTTGGATCAATGTCCCGTGCAGGTGATGGGCGGTCCGGGGGCCCCCAGGGTTTCTGTCTGGTTGGGATCGCCGATTTCCGTCGACCCCGTGCCCGTCCGGTTCTGGGTGTCCGCACCCAAGGTCACCCCATTCGGATTGAGTTGCGCGACCGGAAGCGGGGCGAATTGGCTGGCGTCATCCACCGTGCCATTCCCGAGACGCACACCGGATGTGTTGGCATCCCGGTTGCGCGCGACGACCTGGAACCAACCTTGGTTGGCCGCGGAACGCGCGGGACTCTGCATCCGCACGGTCACCGCCAGGCTCACCGGGATCCGCGGATCCGGGTTTCCCGAGGCGTCGACGGCGTTATAGGCCGCGCAGGCGGAAGAATCGGCGCCACCCACTGCGGGGGTTCCCATGTTGAGTAGACCGAACTTCTGGGCCGTGGGCGCCTTGCAGCCTGCGGCCATGGCCAGTGCGCCGCCGACGATCCTGTTGATGATGGGGATCCCGAGGCGCACGCCATAGGTCAACTGCAATTTGAGGAGGTTGGCGTCGGCGAGGGTTTGCTCCGAATTCGACCCCACGGGCTCCCCCGAGCCCGGACAAGCCGTCGAGTTGCGGTAGCCGGAGGTGCCGGAGTTCGGCGTGCGCGTGCAACGCAGGATTGGCAGATTCGCGTTCGGGATCTGGACGACGGCATTACCGTTCGCATCGACGGCATTCTCCTGCCAGTCGGAGAAGGATTGCGGCGTAGGGGAGAGCTGCTCCATCCGGATCCAGCCTTCCGCGCTACCTCGCGTGAACTCGGTGGTCGCGCTCGCCAGTGCGGTCGCAAGATCGCCGGCGTTGAGGCCGCCGCCGGTATAGGGAATCAGGCCGCGCAGGAAGCCATGCTCGATACTGTTGGGTGAAGCGTTTCCCGCGGCACCCGAGCGCGCGGCCTCCTGTAGGGCGAAGTTCAGCGCGCTCTTGCCGTGGAATACGAGTCCGACCTGAACCAGGCCGAGGCCCGCCAGGATCAGTGCGGGGGCAATCAGCGCAAATTCGACGATAGTGGCACCGCGTTGGTACTGGATCCCGTTCTTCATGGTCTTGGGCTCCCTGTGGTGACCGGCGTCCTGACTTCGTATATGTAGCCCCTCGCCGATGAAGGGTCTGCACGCGCTGTTTTCGGCGGTGCCTCAACGGCGGGAGCCTCTGCGGCGACGAGGGCCGCGTCGACGTGTGCCGCGAGGGTTTCGCGGACACCATCGAGATCCTGTTGCAAGGTGCCTGGCGGAATCGACTTGAGATCCTTGGCCGCACTCTCCAACAGCAACAGGGAGCGGTTGAAGCGGATCTTCGCCAGGACGTGAGCAAGCTCCTCCGTGCCTTGATCGGGCGCGCAGGCGAGCGCGTTGTCGTAAGCGTTCAGCGCGGCCTTGAAGGCATGGCGGCGCTGTTGGATCAAGCCGATCCGGAACCAGGCGTTGGGCTCATCGCCGTGCGCCGCCAGGATTTTTCCGTAAAGCTGCTCCGCCCGGTTGTAGTCACCGGCGCGAAAACTCTGGTCCGCCAACGCGTACTGCGTCGTAATCGATGGAAGCTCGCCGTGTGGAGCAGCCGCAAGGGCCTGCATAGTCGCCACTGAGAGCAGTGCCGCGCGGCGTAGACGGCGACCGATGAGTTTTCCATGAGTCATGACGTCACCACCGTTTCCAGCCTGGCTCCGGGCGAAATCGACAGCAGGGCCGCTGTCCCCGCCAACAGCTCGAGCGTGCTGCGCGCGCGGGCATGGCCCGAGAATCGCAGGGGCTCGATGTGTTGCTTTACACAGAGGACCCGTTGCCCGCGGTCGACAAACACCAGGTCCAGGGCGTAACGCATGCCGATCGTATGCACCGAGCCACAAGGATGAATCCACAGGGCCTCGTCGGGCTGCAACGGCTCGCCGCCGAGCAGCCCCCTCGCGCGGGCCAGAAAGCGACTCGCCTCGTAGACACGCAAACGGGTCATGCGGCCATCGACCTTCAGAGCCACGGTGGGGAGGTCACGAAAGCTCACGAGCGGGTCCCTATTGAAAGATGCCTTCCTGCAGGAACTTCACGGCAATCGGGAAGCCAATGACCGCGAACGTGCAAGGGAAGATGAACGCGATCAGGGGAAACAACATCTTCACCGGGGCCTCCATGGCGAGCTTTTCCGCACGCTGGAAGCGCTCGTTGCGCCGCTGCTGGGATTGGGCCCGCAGAATCGGCCCCAGTGCACTGCCTTGGCGTTCGGCGGTAATCAGTGCGGACACAACACTCGAGACTGCCGGCATTTGCAGCCTTTCGGCGAGGCCGCGAAACGCGTCAGCGCGCGGCCTTCCGGTGCGCACGTCACGTAGAACGCGTTCGAGCTCCTGCTTCAGCGGATTGGCGGGGCCTTTCTGGACGGCCTGGGTGAGCGCGCTGGTGAGATTGAGCCCGGCCTCCACGCACAGGGTCACGATGTCCAGGTATAGAGGCAGTGCTTTCAATATCCGGCGCTGCCGTGATTCACGTTGATCGCGGAGCCACAGATCGGGGTAGATGTAGCCGCACACGAATACCACGGCGAGCCACAGCAGTGACGCCCCGCCGCGCGGAGCGAGCAGGAATTGCAAGAGCGCGGCGCACGTGGCACCCCCAACAATCTTGGTGGCATAGAACTGCTCAGGGCTCAAAGCGTAGTCGAGTCCCGCATATCGCAACAGCAACTGGGTCTTCTGCCGGTAGGCGACGCTCAGGAGCGGTCCAAGGCGAAAGCTCGCGAGTTGAATCACCGGCCAGATCACGCGGAGCAGGCCGGGTGGAGGATCGAGAAACTGACGGTCCTCCGCCGGTACCTCGACGAACGCCTTGCGGATGGCGATCACTGCCAGTGCCGCTGCGACAGCGGTGGCGACCAACGCCACGACGAACAACACGCTCATTGCCTGCACCTCTCAAACATCGATGCTGACGATCTTGCGGATGATCAGAGCGCCCACCAGTTCCATGGCCGCTATGAAGCCGACCGTCGCCCAGCCGTACCAGGCGTGAAACAGCGGATACATGGCCTCCGGCTCCATGCGGAACAACACGGCCATGAGGCCGATCGGGAGCAGTCCGACGACGATCCCCTGCAGCTTGCCCTGCGCTGTCAGGGCCCGGATCTTGCCTTCGATCGTGAGCTTCTCCCGCAACGTGCCGGCCAGGCGCTCCAGGGTCTCCGCCAGGTTGCCGCCCGTTTCGCGCGAGACGCGCAAGGCGGAAGACAGCAGCGCAACCTCCTCGACGGGCACTCTCGCCTCGAAAGAGTTGAGCGCGTCCTCGAAGCTCACTCCAACGCGCTGCTCCCGCAGGAATAGCTCGAACTCCTGGCTGATGGGTGGTTGCATCTCGGCCACCATCTGCGTCAGGGCTCCTGGCAGACTCGCACCGGCTCGCAAGCCTCCCGAGACCAACATGATCGCGTCCGGCATTTGCATACGCAGAGTGCGCAGGCGCCGGTACTTGAAAATGGCGAACAGAATTCGCGGCAGAAAATAACCGAAGACACAACAGGCCAACGCGATGATGAGGCTGCCGCTGAAAAGCCACGCCAACACGCCGGCGGTGACGATGACCACGGCGTTGAGCGTCCAGAGCTGTTGGGTATCGATGAACAGGAACATCTGTTCCAGGGTCCGTCGCGTGGAATCGGAAAACTGCGTCCGGTAACGCCCGACGCTGGCCGTCGCGCTGCGCACGGCGATCCAGAAGACCAACCCGGCCGCAATGAAGGCGGCGACCCAGAACAGCGCGATGAGGTTACGACCGTCGCTCATTGGCGCTCGCCCTCCCGGTCGATCCGCGCGAAGATCCCGAGGTCGAGCTTGACGCCCACGGCGTGGAGATCCTCGTAAAACGTCGGTGTCGCCTCACAACCGGTGAAGTAGCCGATGACCCGGCCGTCCTGATCGAACCCGACACGCTCGAAGCGGAACAACTCCTGGAGCTGTACCGTCCCATTCTCCATTCCGGTGACTTCCACTACGTGGGTGATCCTTCGCGAGCCATCGGCGAGCCTCATCTGCTGCACGATCACATCGATCGCGGATGCGATTTGCTCCCGGATGGCCATGATGGGGATGTCGATTCCACCCAGGAGCGTCATCACTTCCAGGCGGCTGATGACGTCTCGCGGGCTATTCGCATGCACCGTGGTCAGGGAACCGTCGTGACCGGTGTTCATCGCCTGGAGCATGTCGAGGGTTTCACCGCCACGGCACTCACCGACGATGATGCGATCGGGCCGCATGCGCAGGGAGTTGCGCACGAGGTCACGGATCGCTATGGCTCCCTTGCCTTCGAGGTTGGAGGGGCGAGCCTCCAGGGACACGAGGTGCCCGTGGTTGAGTTTGAGCTCGGCGGCGTCCTCGATGGTGACGATCCGCTCTCCTTTGGGAATGAGGTTTGACAGCACGTTGAGGAGGGTCGTCTTACCGGAGCCCGTGCCGCCGGCGACAATGACGTTCTTGCGGTTCTCGACACACACCCGCAGGAAGTCGAGCATCTCGGGATTGGCCGAGCCGAGACGCACCAGGTCCTCCGGGCCGAATACGCGTCGGTTGAACTTTCGGATGGTGATCGTCGGACCCTTCAGCGCCAACGGGGGGATGATGGCGTTGACGCGCGAGCCGTCGGCGAGCCGGGCATCGACCATGGGCGAGGCTTCATCGACTCGCCGGCCGAGCGGCGAGACGATCCGATCGATGACCGCGCGGATGGCATCGTCACTGGTGAACGCGGCCTGGCAGCGTTGCAGCCGGCCCTGGCGCTCGACGTAAATCTCGTCGGCCTTGTTGACCATGACTTCGGAGATGGTGGAGTCCGCCAGCAGGCGCTCCAACGGGCCGAGACCCACGACCTCATCGAGAACCTCGTTGGTGAGTTGCTCGGCGTCGATGTCGGCGGGCAGCTGGACGCGGGTTGCCAGGATCTCGCGGATGAGGGTCTCCACTTCCGCCCGCAGATGCTGGTCGGAGAGTTGGCGCACGTCTTTGCGGCGCAGGTCGATGATCTCGAGCAGGTAGCGATGGACGGAGCGGCGCCATTCGAAACCCTTCAGGTATTGCTCCATATCCGCATCGGAGGTCTCGCGGGGAGAGGCGGTACCGGCCCCTCTGCCAGTGCCGATGCCGGTAGCAGCGCCGGTGCCGGCGCGCGGACTGGTGGTCGGTGCGGGTTTCAGCGTAGCGGGGACGGTACCGGCGGCGGTAGCGCCGCGGGGGGCAGTGCCCCCGGTGTTGGTCCGGATGTTGATACCGGTGCTCGGGGCGACGCGGGACGCGGGATTTGCGACGGCGCCTCTGATCGCCGGCTGCGCCGCATCGACAGGGGCATCGGTCCGGAGAAACTGGGGCAGGGGGATCTGCACCTTCAGGACGAAGCCGCAGATGACCACGGTGTCCGTATCGGTCAGCGGTCCGTATTCGACGATGCGCTGACTGTTGACCCAGGTCCCCGCGAGGCTGCCCCGATCGATCAGTTTGAAACCAGTGCCGAGTTGCTGGATTTCGGCATGAAGCTTGGCGACCTTCCAGCCCTGTAGAGCAATCCCGCTGCGGGCGGCGCGGCCGATGGGGATCGGGAACTGATTGAACGAGTAGTTCCGCGGCGGCTTGCCTTCTTCGATGACGGTCACTTTCAGTGCTTCGCTCGCGGCCATGGGTCGGGTTACTCCGCGAGCTTGGATTGCCGGAGCGCCTCGTCGCGACGCTCTTCGCCGGCCTTCACGGCGTCCAGGTTGCGCTGGCTGTCGGCGCTCACCAGGTGGGGGGTGAGAAAAATCACCAGGTCGGACTTCTTGCGCTGGAAATCACGGCTCTTGAACAGCTCGCCCAACACCGGGATCTGTCCCAGGCCCGGTACTTTGACAATGTTGCGAGCGTCGTTGCCGTCGAACAGCCCCGAGATGACCAGGGTCTGCTCCGATTGCAGGTTGACCTCGGTCTCCGAGCGCCGGGTGATGAAGCCGGGAATGCCGGCCACAGTGACCGTCGGGTCTATGGCTGACAGCTCGGTGAAGGCTTTCACGCGGATGGTTCCGGAGTCACTGACGACCGGGTCCACTTCGAGCTTGACGCCGTAGGGCTTGAACTGCACGTTGGTTTGGCCGAAGGCACTCGTGGTGGGAATCGGCACCTCGCCGCCGGAGAGGAACTTGCAGGAGCCGCCGCTCTTGCAGGTGAGCTTCGGTTCCGACAGGGCCGTGGCATTACCGTTGTTGAGCGAGGCGTTGATGGCCGACGTAATCGAGCTCGAGATTCCGAAGTAGGTGGAGAAGGGGGCGACCTTGGGACCTATGGGAATTCCCGGAACATTGGCGAGTCCGCTTCCCGCCGGCGGCGGGGTGAAGGCGCTGCCGCGATGCACGTCGCCGGCGATGCCGAAAGTCGGGCCGACGATGTTGGTCGTGGCCCAGTTGATGCCGAGCTGGGTGAGCGCTGTCTTGCGGAATTCCATGATGCGCACGTCGATCTCTACCATGCGATCGACCTGCACGTGGCTCGCCAGGTTGACGATCTGCGGATAGAGCTTGCCGATTTCCTGGAGGCGGGCGGTCTGTTCCGTCCCGAGATCGCCGCCCTCGATGACGATTTTGTCGCCCACGATACGGGTGGTGAGTTTCGGATCATTGCCCACCAGGTCACGCACTTCGCCTAGCAGGCGGGCGGCATTGGCCGAGACGACGGTCACCGCGTAGTCGTTCTCCATACCATTGCGATGCCACAGGTGGATGGTGCTCTGTCCCTCGGTTTCGGCCAGCACCAGCAGTTGCGACGTGCCGATGATGTTGGTGCTGAGCACGCGGCCATTGCCCACCGCGAGACGCTTGATGTCGGTCTCGTGCAGAACGCGGCCTTCGCCCACGTAGAGCAGGAGCGGTGTGGATTGCGCCGTTGCCAGTCGGGCGGAGAGCATCAGGATGCAGCAGATACAGAGGAGCAGGGATCTCATGATAGAGGGCAGTTGGTGACGGCGGGATTGGCATTGTTACGTGTTATTAGCGCGTCATGGTCGCGGCTTCGACGGGCACCGTGGTCGACTTGAGGAAGTCGCGCAGGGTGTCGGAGTTACCGTTGGCTTGCGGCGGTGATGACGGCGTGGAGCTCACAGGGAACGGTCGGTCCATGCCCATGAGTTGCATCAATTTGTCTTCCGCATGCCCGCCGCCGCGGCCGCCAATGATGATTTCGGTAGTCAGGGGAGCGGGTCCGGGATGGCCCGGCCCGGCGCGTGCTGCAGTGACACCGAAGAGCTGCGAGGCGTCCATGGTGGAGGCGACAATCGGTTGCGTGTCCGTGTTGCCTCGTAGCACCGCGGTCACCGTACCCGCCTTCTGTGCCAGGATCAGGCGTTGCACATCACCCGGTGAAGCCTCGATGGTGATCGTCGTGAATGCGCGGCCCACGCCTGTTTGTGAGCCGTTCGCGATGCTGGGTCGCACCTGGCGGCCCGTCGCGAGGATCAAGACGTTCTGCATCAGCAGCCGCGTCTGGTCGGCGGTATTCGGACTTCCAAGCCGCCTGACCGGTTTAGCGGTGAAAAACAGGTCGACGCGATCGTTGGGCTGCAGCAGACCCGACAGCGAGTTGACCTCATCGACCGTCAGCGTAATGGCACGCACCCCCGTAGGCACCCGTGTCGAGAATGTCGAGCTGTCGGCGCCCTCCAGGGTGCCTCGGATCAGGATCTCGCCGCGGCGCATATCAACCGCCAAGCGGGCTCCTTCGACATTGGCGAAACTTCCAGGGTCCACGGCGGTACCGGGCACGAAGTCCCGGGGTACCTTCCGCACGGCCATGTTGTCGGTGCCGACAATCTCGCCGCGTTTCAGATCCGCCTTCGCAACGACCACGTCGGTGGTTTCGACGTTCGGCAGGAGCCGCTCCTTCTCCCGTTGCACCGTCTGCGTGATGTAGCGGCTGGCGGCAAAGACGGCGAGGGCACCGAACACCACGGCACCCAGGAGGATGATCCCGCTCGCGGGCGGGCGGAAGTTGATTGGCATGTCAGACTGCCGACATTGCGTAGGTGAAGCGCTGGTAAGCGGACTTGACCGCGTCGAAGAACTGTTCCAACGGACTGGGATTGCCGTTCACCAGCACCATGACGACCAGCGCCACGATGATGAGATACTCGACACTGCTCTGGCCCCGCGCGCGCCGCCTTTTCATGGCAACTCCTCGAGCGCCGAGACGCGGTTGATCATCAGCGAGGTGCCCGCTGACTCCTGGGCCAGGGTCACGAAGATCTCTTCGCGTCCTTTGCGGAACAGGCCGACGTAGGTATCCGGGGAGGGCCAGTTACTCACCGGCGTGGTTTGCTTGACGAATCCTTGCTCCAGCAACTCGGTCGTGAGCCGCTCCGCGACCCCATCGACCGGGCCCGGGTCGAGGCCGATCGCCATCTGGCTGCGCTTGCCGGCGTCGTAAGAGTCGACTTGCTGGATCAGTTGCGCCGATTGCGGAAAGCCGGCGGGTCGCTGGACCGCCTCCCGGACGTTCGGTACGAACTGCGGGATCGCGGACCAGGTCCCCATGGTCTGCGATCCCTTCGACAGCACCTGCAGCGTTACCCAGAAGTCGCCGACGCGACCGGCAACCGCGAGTTGCCCCGGGAGAACGGCGGAGGGCTGCGCGCGGCTGAAGTCGCGCTCCACGTGCTCACGGAAGTATCGGACGATCTCATCAGGCTTGCGCCCACTGCTGAAGCGATAGATCCGGGCGGGGACGCCATTGATACTGATACGGTCGCCGATGCTGCTGATACGCGCGTCGGCTGCAATATAGGGATCAGGCCAGGTCAGCTCACCGGTCGACTGCCCGAGACTGGCGGTGGCGCACAGGGTCGCAACGACAAATGCTGCAGGTCTCATTGCAATCTCGGATAGCCGGTTGAGTCTGACGTCGGGACGGCTTCCACCCATGCGGGAGTCATGAAGTCGTGGAAGTGGAAGTCGCCGACATTCGATTCGAATGCGCCCGCTATGGGCAGTACGACGGCGGAGGCGGGCAGGTAAGCCGCATCCGCGACCGTGTAGGGTGTCAGGCATAGGCCGACCTGGGACACTCGGCCGATGACAGTATTCTTGTCCGGCTGACACTTGTCGCCCGAGACACCCGGACCGTTCGCGGTCCACGCGTTTGTCAGGATGGCCGTGTGGAATTGCATTTTCAGGAACAGGGAGTCGAGTTGCGTCAGAAAGTCCGCACCGCCGTGGGTTTTCGAGAGCTGCGCCTGCACCCGCGCGTTGAAAAGTCCCTGCTTGAGATTGAGGCCGAAAGTGTCGGGTCCGGCGTTGAGCAGTGAGGTCACGAGACCGCCGCCCGGATCGATATCGCTGGCATCCGCTTTGATCCCGACGTCGCTGTAGTTCTCCAGCAGGGGCCGGCCCTTGTCGTCGACCCAGAGTGGATTGCCCTGGCCGGCCTGGATGGCATCCTGGGCGGGTAGGTCATTCGTCAGCACGGGTGCGTGGTCGCCGGCGAAAAAGCGCATGCGGATCTCGTCGGCGAACGACGGGTTGGCATTGAGGTTGGCACAGTCCGCGTAACGGACCGTGCATTCAAACGCCAGCTTGCGGGAGGCAGCGATCGTCGACTGTTTGATGTCGAGATATTTGCCGATGAGCGGGAGCAGCAGGAACAGCGGAATCAACACCAATGCTCCGACCAGGAACTCGACGATCGCCTGGCCCTGCTGGTGGGTGTTCCTCATGATCCGGCTCCTGTCAGGGTGCCCGAATCGAGCTCGACGGGACCACCTGGCCACCGCCACCGTAACGCAACGAGGTCGTCCGGCCATGCCAGATGACCTTGCCATCGGGTCCCTTGGTCATGAGCTCCAACGGCTGCAGGTAGCGCGCCGCACGACAGGTCGGCGGCGCCACAAAAATGCACATCTCGTAGCTACCGGCGCCGGCCACGATCGACTTCGATGCGACTCGAGTACAGGGCTGGCCCGCGATCGTGTCCGTGCCCCGAGCATCAACCGTCGGATCGCTGGCACGCGGCACCGTCTGGATATTCGAGACGTAGATCATCTCGTTCGCGCGTAGCGGTCGCTGCGATCGCTGCGGAGCCTCGGAGTCGACCTGCTTGGTTTCGTAGAGCGTGCCGCCCTTGGCGACACGGGTCCGCCGGGTCACCGTCTTGACGTAGTGTGGGCAACCGCTGCTGTCACCCGTTCGCTTCGGTGCCCATGAGTAGGTTTCTTCGATGACCGTGGCATCGGCGCCGTTGGCCCGAATCTGGACACTGCCGCCCCACTTGCGCTCGGCGGGCGAAGCGGGTTGCGTCGCCCCCGGGCACCGGTCGGGCATCGCGCTCCAATGGAATCCGCCGTCGTCCCATTGGTAGCTTTGCTCGATCTCGTCGAAGCAGGTCGCATCGGCGCCTGCAGAGGCTGATATCGGTAGCAGATAGGCCGCCGCAGCAAGGACACCGATGCGAGCGAGGGTGGGATTTCTCATAGCACAAGTGCTTCCGCACGCTGTGCGACGGTTGGCTCCGTCAGGCGTGCCTGCCAGTACGGATTGAAAAGGCTGGGGTACTCGACGCGGCCGTCGGCCCGGGCCACGGGCCGCTCGAAGTACACCTCGGCCGCGGCGACGCTCGAAAGCTCGTTCCGGTTCAGATTCTCCGGCATGCGCAGTCTCCCGACGCCGATGTTGAGGGTGTTTGCTGTGCGCAGGTTGGTGCCGCCCAGGTGCGTGACGACTCCTAGCACCGCGGTCGGATTCTTGACCTGCGGGTCAGTGCCGTTGAGGCCGGCGTAGTTCAGGTCCCGGAACGGTTGAATGCCAACGTAACCGTCTGGAGTGACGGCGGCATTGCGCGCGTAGTCGAGGGCGACGGGGTTGTCCTTCACATGGCCGGTATCCTGATCGGACGTGCCACCGCTTGCCTGGCGGTCGCCCCAGCCCATGGGACTCTCGCTTTTGGGACAACCCTTGAACGAGGCCGGGTAGTCCCATTCGGACAGACTATCCGCGGCTTCGTAGAAGTCGAGAGAGCTGTCGAGGGTCGTGCCGCCACGCTTTTTGAGGTCTATTCCAGGAGTCTGGATGCCACCGAAACAGAAATGGGGAATGATGGGCAGGTTGAAGTGCCGGTCCTGCGAGTACTTGTCGAGTCCCTGGCGCACGAGGGTCGCCAGTCTGATGCGATCGGTGCCGGAGTATTGCTTGGTGAAGCCGCCCGGTCCCGCGAACGTGTCCGGCAGCATCTTCGAGCTGAAGTGCGCGTCGTTTGCAGTACTTACTTGGTCAACGATCGTCTGTACGACCAGGAAGTTGGTCGAGGCGTCCATAGCCGTTTGCGACAGGGACAACAACCGGTTCATCAGGTTGCTGCGCGCTTCGACTTCACCCATGACGACCGGTTGGAGGATCGCGTCGTACTCGGTAATGACGGCGCTCGCCGCTTCCAGCGCAACCTTGAAATAGGGGACGAATTGCAAGATCGTTGGGACCGCGGCTGTGCAGGTCACACCGCCGTCACCCGGCTCTTCCGCCAGGCACAAGGTGAAGTTCTTCAGGTACTGCGTTTCCGAGGCGAGTGTTAGTGTCTGCGCGATCGCCACTTCGTTGGCAATCATCGCGCGGTTGGAATAGGCGTCGTAGTTGAGCACCCGCGCGCGCCACAAGGCCGCACTATAGGCGGCTGCGTCCGCCGCGTTGGTGACCCGTTGTTTGTCGGCCGAGACCTGTCCGGTACTGAACAGGAAGAACAGCATGATGGCCCCCATGAACAGGACCACCAAAGCCATGACCAAGGCCTGACCTCTGGCAGGACGCGTGACCATCCTGTCCCTCCCTTGCCGCGCAGCCGGCCGCCCCAACGCGGGCTCAAGCCCGCGCAGGGATTGCCTGGCGATCCGTTCCGGTCGTTATTGGTTGCCGTTGAACGCGGCCAGGCCCTTTTTTGGCGTGGCCTTGCTATCCGCTGTCTGCGCCGACGTGGCGGCGTTCTGGATCTGGGTCGCCGAGTCCTTGCCGGCGACTTCCTGCGCGATCGCGGAGGTCTGGTTGCGCAGGGTCTGGCCAAAGTAGCTGTAGACGCCGATGGCCGCCACGGCGATCAATGCCACGATGATGATGTACTCGGTCATTCCCTGACCGCGCTGTCTCCTCGAAATAGCCCTTGTCATGATACGAAGACTCCCTTTCCGGTGTTGTCTGCGAGCGATCTCACAAATGCGCTTGGAACTTTCGTCCTACACCAATTGAACACATCTTTTGCCGGCTTACAACTGTTTGTATGACCAGACAGAGCTGTTTCAAGTTAGTGCAACATTTGGGCGAAGAGCGCACGAAACATAGGGTTTGCCCCAGGTCGGGCCTGCACGCCGCCGACATCGCTCGGTCACACTGCGGGAGTCTGCACGGCACAGTGTCGCAATTCGGTGACGGGACAACACCGCTCGCCGGACTAGCTCACGTCGGCGACGTCGTTGAGATCCGCCAGCATCTGTTTGAAGTTGAATCCGGGCGCGAACTTCGGGTTCTTCGCCTCCGCCGGCACGATGGCGTACGCTTCGTCGAGGCACGCGTCCCACCACGCCCAGGTGCCCTTTTGGGTGTTGCCCCAGGTGAGCACGGTCACCTCGTCCTGGTCATACCCGACCGCGAACACCGCGTGGCCGTCCTTGGTCAGCTTTCCCGGGGTCCACGTCTTGCGGGCGTTGAAATCCGCCTTGCAGTTTTCCTGGACCTGGAAGCCGAGGTAGACGCCGCCGAAGAGGGCGATCGCCTGCTGCACGTGGAAATGATCCCGCCAATCGATCTTCACGAACGCCACGATCTTGTCGCCGCCGACTTTCTTCTGCCGCCAGTAATTCAACACGTCGAGCTCGTTCAAACCGCTGTCGACGCCGCCGCTGAGCTTCATGTACAACTTGATGACCTGCTTCTCCGGCATGATCGGCGCCTCGTGGCCGATGAGCCCGTGGTACAGCGTAACCGCGTGCGCCAGGGCCGCTATCGTGCAGTCCCCCAGGTTGTCGTTGCCGTCCATGGGAAACAGCTTCGTCGGATCTTTCGTCTTCAGGTTGTCGTAGACCCGCGTGAGCGTGTTGTGGGACTTGGGGGGTGGGGCGACCCCGGCGTCAAGATAGTCTTTGAGACGCAGGGTGCGGTAGTCGTGCTTCGGGGGGTGCTTGCCGTAGCGATGCGCCACAGGATTGGATTCTGACATGTTCGTTCTCCGTCCTGATGAGATGAGCGTGCTGAGGGAGGCTTTGCCTACACCACAATACGCTGCGGAGACCCGTTTGCAATGTCAACTCATACGCATGCGTCACACCTGGGTCACGGGATCACCTTAAAGCCGGCGACCGCCTTGCGTGTTGATCATCTGTCGCGCCCGGAGAAGCGATTCTTTGACGACGAACGTTTGTGAGCCGGCGACTACGACGGCTTGTGCGTCCGGGTGCTCATCGGGACCTGCGGCCCTGAGCACCGCTACCGCCGTGCAATTGATCCAGACGCAGGTGTCCGTCATCTGGGTGAATCTGGCAAACCACTGGGTAGCTCCGATCCGGGCGAGAAACGCTTCGGGCTTTTCAGCGAGCCGCAGCCGCCCGTTGGTCAGGCCGGACACGGTCGTCACGGCGTGTAGCGTATCGGGGTCATGGTCGGCGACGGCGGTCACTGCCGCCGGATCGAAGTAATACTGCAATCCATCCACGGTCGTCAGGTCGGCCACTGGAACCTCCTCGACGCGGGCCACTCACCCGCACGGACACATCATATAGTCGGGCCGCGTGTCCCTAAATCCATTTGAATCCATGCGCCATGACCCATAGCAACGTCCCGAATTGAGCTACATAGAGCCCGAAGGCCCAAAGCTTCGCCGACCATAAAGCATCCTCGAGGCTGGAGATCTGCCCATCGACCTTCTCGAACCGGCCGTCGACCTTCTCGATGAACGAATCAAATCGCTGTAACAACAAATCAATGCGCTGATTCGTCGAACGTAAGTCCGCTTTGATGTCGGTCACGACTGACTCGAGGTGGCGGACGCCAGCTCGCAGCTCGCCAATTTGCTGTGCGGTTGTTTCATCGGCCGGCATGTGAATCTTCCCCCGCGACTCGCGCTCAGAAAGCACTGCGTTCATGTTTCACCGTATCCCTGTGAGAAGCCACTATCGAACGCGGATCAGTGTAGACGATAGGCTTCAGAACTGGAAGAGTCGTTCGATGTAATTTTGCCGCAAATACATCGAGTTACATCTGCTTTATGCGGTGAATTCCGCGGTGACTCGCCGCGCGCGCGACCTCGGCGATTACGACGTGTTATCTGCGCGTCGGGCAGCACGCGCGACGGCGACCCCGACTGAACACGGTGCCCATTGGTGGCCACGGACACCTGTCCTCGCTCACGCCGCGTCTTCGAGGAAGTCGGTGATGGCGTCACGACTTGGAGTGAGGCCACGCAGCTGAAGCAGGGCGCCGGCATTGCCTCGATGATAGGTTCCATGCAGACAGACATGCAGGATGATCTCGCCGCGTCGCATCCGCGCTCGCTTGCCGCTGGTGAAAACGAAATCGAGCGATTGTTCGAAATCGGTTTCCGGCAAACGATCCACGTAAGCCGCGTACCAATCGTCAACTTCCTGCGCACTGGTCGCGAGCGCCCCGAGCTCGGGCAATTGCGTGGACCGCGGCGCCGGGAACGTATGCGGCAATCCCCGCAGGTGATGCTGAAAGATCCGGTCGACCACGTGGATGTGATCGAGGATGCGCAACATGATCGCACCATCCGCCTTGCTGAGTTGGTTGAAGTTGCGGCTGACCGTGTCGTAAAGGCCGCGATCGGCCCAGCACTTGATCGCGATGAGTTGGGAGTAGGGCTGTGTCATGGCTTGGGTTCCTTGCCGTTGATATTTCAAACCGCAGTGCGATAATACGAGCGATTGCTCGCATTTGAATACTCGCATTCTGAACACCGAAAATGGCGCGCCGACCGCCGACGAATCCGCGGAAAAAAGCCTCCCAAGACAGGTCACGCGCGACCGTCGATGCTCTGGTCGAAGCGACCGCTCGCATTCTGGTCAAGGAAGGCTTCGACAAGGCGAGCACCAACCGGATCGCCGCGAAGGCTGGCGTGAGCGTGGGCTCGCTGTATCAGTACTTCCCGTGCAAGGAAGCGCTCGTTGCCGCCGTCATGGGGCGCCACCATCGGGAGCTGATGCAGGTCGCTCGTCGGACGCTCGTGGAGGTTGCGTCACAGCCAATGGAAAAGGCGGTACGCAAGCTCGTTGCCGCGGCGATGGAAGCGCACAGCATCGATCCCGAGCTCCATCGTGTGCTGGCGGAGCAGATCCCGCGCACGGGCAAGCTCGAGAACCTGGAGGCCTTCAACCGGGAAACCTATGGCATGTTCAGGAGCTACCTGGAGAGCCATCGCGCGGAGTTTCGCGCCGTAGACCTTGACCTTGCGGCTTTCGTGTGTGTGACTTCGATCGAGGCGCTGACGCACACGGCCGTCCTGCATCATGCCGCGATGCTTGCTGATGGAGCGTCTGAAGCGCTCGTCGATGAGGCCACGCGCCTCGTGGTCCGCTATCTTACGTAGTCCTATTGACTTACCGGTAAGGAGCCCGCCTTGGTGGTCGCACCGGCCAGACTCTGGGCTTTGCTTGCTGCCTTGGCTTTGAATTCCGCCGCGATGTCGACCGCGCAAAGCTTGCAGATCCGGGCTTTCGGGTTGTAGCGGGACTCGTAGAGGTCGGTTTTCGAATCACAACCGCAGAAGTGGCAGTGTGGTGTTTCTATCGCGGCATTGCGCAGGAGTATCGCCGCATGGCGCTTGTCCTCCAGGCGTGTCCACGTGCGCTCCAGGGCGCTCGCCAACTGCATGTAGAACCGCTGTAAATCCTTCATTGCTCCCTTTCCCCTGGTTCGCTGGTTTTGTGTTGCATCGCATCGTCATTGCGCGACGCGATGCAGTTTTCCTTCGAGCCGTCCGCCATTTTCGGGATGCATCCGGATAGTAACTGACATGTCTCCAAGATTCAGGACAAACGCAGCTTTACTGTGATTCCAGGGTAGAAAACGCTCCGCCTTCATGTCGGGAGCGAAGGGTGCAGGTAGAGGAGAAGGTGCGGAAATCCGCGCAGCGAAAGGTACTTCAGCGCTGGCGCAAGACGGTCGGCGCCGTCATCGGAACGTCAATCAGGGACTCCGACCGCAAGCAGGTTGAGGTTGCCCAGGCCATCGGCATGAGCGAGAACACGCTCAGCGAGATCGTCCAGGGTCACCGCAAGACGGAGCTCGGCGAGATCGTGTTGATTGCCAAGGCGATCAATGCGGACCCACTGGTGTTGATGAGGCGCGTGTTGAATTGGAACACGTAGGCTGACAGGCCCGCTCGCAGACAGCTTGGATGGTTGCGCGACCGCGGCTGCGCAAGCCCGCTGGAGTCGCTCGTCCGGGGCTTGCGCATACAGACCCTGATTTCCCCATTACCTGGGTGCAGTGCGCCGGCATTCGCACTCCATACAGTGTGCGCCGGAAGCGCTTGCTGAGGACAATGCTTGCTGCGGTACGCTGGCACGCATGAAAGAGCTCACACGGACGCATCGGTGGTGCGAGGAATGGCCAAGCACCCGGGCGCAGTGAGCAACTCCTGATCGGTCGCTCCATGGCTACTCAACCGCCACGTCCGCTGTTCCGGATTGCTCCGGACAACAATGGCCGTGTTAGTCAAAGCAAGGCATTGCAGCGTTGGCGCAAAACCGTCGGCGCGGTGATCGGCACTGCCATCAGGGATTCCGATCGCAAGCAGGTCGAGGTGGCCAAGGCCGTCGGGATGAGCGAGAACGTGCTCAGCGAAATCGTGCAGGGCCACCGCAAGACGGAGGTGGGTGAGATCGTGCTCATTGCGCACGCGATCAATGAGGATCCGATCGTGTTGATACGACGCATGCTCAGCTGGCATTCGCAGAGCTCGTAATCCTGTAAAGTAAATGACTTGCACTCTATTATTCAGGTTAATTCTAGATCTGCTTTCGCGATAGCGGCGTGTGTAGTCGCCTCGCGAGGACGCCCTGGCCCAAGGGACCAGCGATGAGCCGAGCCTGTTGCTTCGTTCTCACAGCAATAGCCGCGTTGGCGTGCTGGGCGCCGGGCCCGGTGGTTAATCCATTGCAAACCCTGGGTCTGGGCGGTGAGTTGCCGCCGCTGCTTCCCGACACTGCGCACGTGTTCGGCTCGGTCGCCGCCGCACTGCACCTCGGCAGTAGCAGTGCGCTGATTCAGCAACTCGAGAACCGCAACTCCATCGAGCGCGGATGGGTGCTACCGGGTCAGATGCAGGGCCGCGGCCATGAATGGACCACGCAGAGCCGCCACCTGGTGTTCAACATGTCAGTTCAGCAGCTGCACGGGCCGAAAATCACCGTTCGGTACGAAGTGAATTCCGGCTCCCTGGTCAATCTCACCGAACTCGCGCTGGCGGAGCGTCGACACGACGAGTTCGTACCGGACGTCGCGTATTCCTTCTGATCGATCTGCGACGTCGGGAACCCGCTTGCGTTCTCGGTGTCGGGATTCGTTTAATTCTGTCGACTAATTTGTCCAAAGGCTCGCCGAACACGCTAGGATTGCGGTTGTGCGCGATCAGCGCATTTTTGACGAGCCCAGGAAAGACAGCCGAGTGAGCATGAATAATCAGGGCGCTTTCGACGCCGCCCTATTGCACCTACTGAATCAGGGTCACCGCAGTGTGAATTCATCCGGTCGCAGCCAGTTGCGCGCGCTGCGCGGCGGCAAGAACGCCATCGGTGCACTGATACCCGACCAGCTTTATTCGAAGTCCATGGAAGGCAAGACCGTTCAGCAATTGCTCGCTGCGAACGGGCCCGAATTCGAGCCGCTCCGCGAGCTCCTCTCCGGTGTCACGCTCCCTCTGCTGAATGAGCTCCAGGACCTGCACGATCGGACGGGTGAATGCCTGCCCAGCATGTTCCGGGACATCGTTCGCGAAGGCGGCAAGCGCATCGCCCGGATGTTTGGATTGTCGGCGCGCATGATCCAATTGTGGAGCGCGTACCGGAAGCTCTCCGGGCCACGCTTGCAGCTCAAGACGCCGACGGTGGTGCTCGGGAGCGCCGGCGGCGGAACGTCGCGCTATGCGACGGACGTCGCCGCCGTTGCAGTGGCCTGAAAGTTTGATGCCTGGCCGCTCGTAGAGAGCGGCTCAGGTCGCGGAGACTTGCAGGTTTTCGAGGTCCGTCAGCAGGCCAGGGCCGGTCGGTTGCCAACCCAGACGTCTCCGCGTCTGTTCGCTGCTGGCGGGCATGTCATGCCCGGCAAACATGGCCATCCAGCCAAAGTAAGCTGGCGCCTCTTCTACGGTGATGGACTTGACCGGCAGGCTCAGGCGTCGCCCGAGAACCTCGGCGATGTCCCGCTGACGCACGCCTTCTTCCGCGACGGCATGATAGATGGCACCGGGCTGTGCCTTCTCGAGCGCCAGCCTGTAGAGGCGCGCTACGTCAAGAATGTGTGCCGCAGGCCACCGGTTCTGTCCGTCGCCGAGGTACGCGTACACACCTTTTTCACGGGCAATCATGATCACGTAGCTCACGAGACCCTGCTTGGCGGTATCGTGAACCTGTGGAAGGCGTACCACGGACACGTTTACGCCATCCTTCGCCAAAGAAGCCGCTGCTTCTTCCGAAGCAGCGCGCGGAATCACTTTGGAGCTGACGGTTGCACCATCCTCTTTTGCGGGCTGCCCGGGAACCGTGGAGGCCATCCCGGTGCCGGAGGTCACCACGAGAGGGCGGGCTGACCCGCCCAGCTCCGCGCCGAGCGCCACGATGACGCGCCGATCGTCTTCGCAGTTTGCCGCGAATCTGGAGAAGTCATGGTTGAAGGCAAGGTGGATGACCCCATCGGATCGACGGACGCCTTCCTTGAGGCTGTCGAGATTCTCCAGAGACCCCTCTAGAACCTCGGCACCGGTGGCTGCCAGCTCCGCCGCTTTTTGCGGCGAACGACACAAGCCAAGTACTCGATGGCCGGCTGAGATCAATTCCTTCGCAACGGCCAAGCCGATGAATCCGGTAGCACCGGTGACAAACACACGCATGAGCACGGTCTCCAGGTTGTTTCGGAGACTAATCTGGGCTCGTGAGCTATCCCGGTAAAGTAGTGAGATTATCGGGGTATAGCGACTAACAGGCTGGCTGGCCCGGCGGGTTACCGCGGAAACGGTACCAGACGTAGAGCCACGCCAGGGCAATGAGGGGATACATCAGGAAGCTCGCTTCCGTACCCAAAACGCCGCCGGTCAGCCAGGCCGGGCCTTGGAAGCTGACATCGAGCAAGCGTCCGACCGGGACCTGGTCGCCGTTCGGCGTACCGATGACGAAGAGCTGCATGTAGTCGAACGCGATGTGAAAACCGACGGCAAACCATAGCGACCCGGTCCGTAGGACCGTGTAACACATCAGCAGGCTCAGCGAGACGAGGGTGATGACGTCCCAGACATTCTCGCCGGTCTTGAAGAAGTAATGATCTGCCGCGAATGCCAACGCAATCGCCACGGACGCGGGCCAGAAGCCGAGACTTCTCCAGAGTGTCTGTAACAGGTATGAGCGGTACAAAAGCTCTTCGGCTATGCCGACGCAGATGTTCGATCCAAGCCAGGCTAGCGCTGCAATGGCGAGTGCGCTGCCGTACGTTGCCAAGCCGTGCACCTGCATGCCGCCCAGCAGATACATTCCGACAGCAACGGCGCCTGCCATGATGACTCCTACCAGCGCTCCTTCCGCTGTTCTCGCGCTGAGCGCTTGGGAGACAGGAAGCCCATAGCTGTCGACACGTCGTCGCTCATATCGAGCGAAGAGGGCGGTGCACAGGAGCGCGATCAGGAAGTAAGTAAGTTCCCATAGGGTATCGAAGGCGGGATTGAGGGTAGGGGCACTGTGCAGACGCTCCGCGATGAACCCGAGCACCGGGGCCAAAGCAGTGGGAAGAGCCTGATCCGCCACGTACCAGAAAATCACGGCCCGCCAGATCAAACGGAGCTTGCGATCAGGTCCGACGAGGAGGTTGAGTCCGAAGCGAGCAGGCGCGCCGGTTGTCGACATGCTTGGGAGGTTGCCACGGGCGTGCGGGGCGCGAAAGTACGGTCCGCAGTGCCAGGTTCGCACACTGATCTGCGGCGCCGCCGGCGTCCTGAAAGGCCGTAAGGCCACCACACACTGGGCCGTCGATCTGCTTTCTTATTTTGGCGCGACGCCTGTCAATGAGCGCGTCGTCGTCGACGGCAATCCGGTGAGCGCGGCAGGCATCACATCGGGAATCGACGCTCTTTTGATGCCGACACGCCGTCCAGCGCGCGTCGAGCAAATGGTGGATGGCGAGTCAGCCCGCCTCGTACTTTAGTCTCGCCTATGGTAACCTTTGCCTTCATCTTTGCTGATTGTCGAAAAGCTATAAATTAAGGGGTAGCGGCAATGAGGGGAACAGTGTTGCGGCGAGCCGTGCGCGGGATTTTGGCGGTCGGGTTGGTTTTGAGCGGGACAGCGACCTTCGCACAAGACCAGGGGGAAAACTACGGCCGTGACCGTGACGAGGGACAAACGCTTCTCGTCTGGGCTGGCGACAAGGCGCACGAAGCGCCGGATTTTCTGGCCGTAGTCGATTTCGATCGCGATTCGCGCACCTACGGCAAGATCATCCGAACCGTGCCGCTTCCGGCGGGGGCGCTCGGCAAGGGCGCCGTCGGTAACGAGCCGCATCATGCGGGCCTCTCCGCCGACGGTCGGACACTCGCCCTTGGTGGCCTGCTCAGTTTCCTGCGCAGTCAACCGCAGGTATTCTTTTTCGACGTATCACATCCCCGCCATCCGCGCTTCGTGAGCGCGAGCAATCCGCCGACCGCTTCCATCACCGATGAGTTTGCTCCACTGAAAAATGGCGGGTTTCTCGTAACGTTCATGGGCGGTCCTGCCGGCACTCATCCCGGCGCGGTGGTGGAATACGATTCGCACATGAATCTGGTCAGGACACTGCCTGGTCCGAGCGACGACGCGCAACACATGTTCAACCCGCACGGCCTGTCGGTCGATGAAGCTCACAACATCATGTTGACCAGTGACTATGTATGTCCGGTCTCTACCTTGCATGTCGGCGGAGGCGTGCCGCACCTCGACGGCAGTATCCGGGTGTGGGACCTGGCAAAGCGTTCAATCACCAGAACAATCGTCGTAGGTGACATGGCTGGAACCATGGACGTGAAGTTGATTCCTGGCGATATCCGTCGCCGCGCCTTTACTGCGGGCATGAACGATCACCAGCTCTACCTCGTTGAGCCGCAAACCGGCACCGCCAGGCCCGTCTTTGATTTCGGCCCCTACGCGGTTCAGGCCGTTCCTGACCCGCCGATCTGGCCGCAGCTGCTGGCCGTCAACAAAGAGGGGACGCGCCTGTTTGTCACGCTCAATTTCGCGGGGCAGGCCGGCAAGGTTGTAATGCTCGACATTTCCGATCCGGAGCGCCCGCAACCGGTCGGCACGGATCCGCAGGCGAGTGTGGTCGACCTTGGTTTGAATTCAGGACCGCATTACCTGCACCTGACGAATGACGGCAAGCGGCTTCTGGTGTCCGATTACTTCCTGGTGGAGGATCTCATCCCAGGCGGTGTGATCAATGCGGAGGGCGACATGAAGGTGCATGTCATCAATGTATTCCAGGATCACATGGAGCGGGATGCGCGTTTCGAGCTGGATTTCAGTCACGATGTCTCAAACGGGCCGGCGCATCCGCATGCGCTGATCACCCTTGGGGGGCGGGACGACTAGGTTACTTTGCGGACTTTTTCTTGGCCGGGTCGTACCAGACAGCCTCGATATTGTTGGCATCCGGATCGTACACAAACGCCGCGTAGTAGCCGGGCGAGTAGTCGCGGTATCCCGGCCCGCCGTCGTCCGTGCCACCGGCGGTCAGCGCGGCTTTGTGAAAAGTAGCCCTCGACGGAGCCGACCCAGTGGGGAACAGGTACTCAAATACTCAACTGTTCAATCACACGCTCGAGGATCTGCTTCTCTTCGTGCAGCGCTTGCCGCCACTCATGTTTCTCTGTCTTGACAATCTCCTCTCGCAAATTCGACACATAGATTTCCAAGGCGCGGCGCGCGGTATTTCGCTCTGGCTCGGTGAAGTCGAATAGCATGGGGTCCTCCTGCGCATCTGTCGAAAGCGGATGTAAGTCCACCACCTGTTCCGATAGCAAGCGCGCTTGTCAGGTAGTAGCCACCGCCGAAGCCAGTTGACGCGCGGTACGGCTCAGTGGAGCATTTATAGGCTTACAGCGAGTCTTGACAAGGCGGCCGGCCGAGGCGACCCATGCCGAAGCAAAATGCTCGGTGGGCTTCAGGGTCGGATGTCATTCCGATGTTCCCAACCCTCGTCTGGAAGGTCCAGCTCGAGACACAGGTACAAAAGAAGATCGATGCCAGGATTCTGGCAGCGCTGGCGCATTTGCGAGAAGCTCTGCCGCCGCTTGCGCCCGGCCGCGGATGGCAATCGATCCAGACTCTCCACACGCGCAAAGATTTCCGGGACCTGGTGTCTTGCGTGCGACGCACGGTGGCCGGAGTTCTGCGCTTTCTGAGGATCGGCTATGACGCGTTCGAGGTCAGCGCGTGCTGGGCCACGATCCTCGCTCCTGGCGCTGCGCATCCAATGCACTGCCACCCGAACAACTATCTGAGTTGCGTCTATTACCTCCGCAATTACCCGGGTGCGGACACCATTACGTTCCATGATCCGCGCACCCAGACCGGAATCATTCGACCGCCGGTGATCAACCTGACGACCGAAAATACCGACCATGTTGTCGTGAGAGTGCGCAGCGGGACACTGCTCGTCTTTCCGGCGTACCTGCAGCACTCCGTCGAGACCAATGCCAGCGAAGAGGAGAGAATCAGTATTAGCTTCAACATCATGTTCTCGGCCTTCACCGAGAACCTGAGTAAACCACTATGGGGCGATCACGCGTCTTCGCGTCACGCCGCCAGCCCCAAATCGAGAGAGCGGCGCGGGATTTCGTGAGCCCCCGGGACTAAATGCCACTGGCTGGTCGGTGCCCCAAATCCTGATTCAACCAACCCGGATACCTGGGTCCTCGACCAGGCGTTGCGCGCCGGTCGCGGGGCGTGCGATTTGTATCTAGTGCGCGTCGCACCATATCCATTATTTTACATAATATACATTATGCGAACTAGGACTGTAGCAGCCATTTAGAGATGTCGGGTTTCGGCTAGATACAAATGTCGTGTTTTCGGGGTCAGGCCCATGCTTCTCAAGGTCGGTCAATGACTTGGGAGCCTGGTCATGTGCAACCCGGGGATTACACGACACATGCGAGACCTCGAGCGGCTGAAGACCATCCAGGCGGTCGTCGATCAGGAGCTGAGGCCAGGCCGTGCGGCTGAGCGCCTCGGATTGACCGTCCGGCAGATCGAGCGACTGGTGATCCGGTACCGAGCCGAGGGTCCGGTGGGCTTGATCTCCCGGCATCGGCACCGGAGCGGTAACCGGGCGCTCAAGAGCGCCGTCGCCGAGCAGATCCTGGAGATTCTGCGGGACCAATACCCGGACTTCGGTCCCACGCTGGCTACCGAGAAGCTGCGGGATCGACACGGCATTGTGGTCGCCAAAGAGACGGTCCGGCAGCTGCAGATTGCCTCGGGCCTGTGGATCCCGCGCAAGCTGCGACCGCCGCGGATTCACCAGCCGCGCGCGCGTCGGGCCTGCCTCGGCGAGTTGATCCAGATCGACGGCTGTGAGCATCGCTGGTTTGAGGATCGGGCGCCGGCGTGCACCGCGTTGGTGTACGTCGATGACGCCACCAGCGGCCTGATGCTCATGCATTTTACGGCCACCGAGTCGACGTTTTCTTACTTCGAGGCGACCCGGCAGTACCTCGAGCGCTACGGCAAGCCGCTGGCTTTCTACAGCGATAAAGCCAGTGTCTTTCGGATCAACAAGGTCGCAGCGGTCAAGGGTCCCGGGCATACCCAATTCGGACGGGCGCTTTATGAGCTCAATATCGAGGGGATTTGCGCGAACACGGCGGCCGCCAAAGGCCGTGTGGAGCGGGCGCACCTGACACTCCAGGACCGCCTGGTGAAGGAGCTGCGGCTGGAGGGGATCTCCAGCATTGCCGCGGCCAATGCCTTCATGCCCCGCTTCATAGAGGCTTACAACGCACGCTTCGCGAAGGCTCCCCGGGACACCCATAACGCACACCGGAGTCTGCGACCGGATGAAGAGTTGGATTTGATCTTCTCGTGGCGGGAACTGCGCAAAGTCACTAAAAACCTGACGCTCCACTATGAGCGCAAGCTTCTCTTGCTCGAGGATATTCCCGAGAACCGTCGCTTGATCGGCAAATACCTGGAGGTGTTTCAGTTCCCGGACGGTCGCATTGAGATCCGGGTCGGTGGTCGTGCACTGCCCTATTCCACCTACGACAAGTTGGGAGCCGTGGACCAGGGCGCGATTGTCGAGAACAAGCGCTTAGGGTCGGTGCTGCGCCTGGTGCAAGAGGTTCAGGTGCATCGGGACAATCGCACCAAGACGCCGTCCACGATGCATCGGGCGGACGGGAAGATCGTGCCGCTGGAGCGGCTCGCCGGCAGCGAGAAAGTGGACATCTGTATCCGGGCCAGGCAAGGCAAAGCACGGGAAGCGGAAGCTCCCGCGATCGTTCCATCGACAATCCCCGGTACGCCGCGCAAAAGCGGCGCCCGGATCAGTTGCACTGCCAGGTCGGGAATCCCCGGTCGCTCAGGGTCGCTTCGCAAGCTTTCTCGACGGTTCCCAGGGATGGCGTGCGGATCTTCGCGATGCCCGTGAGCCGGGCCGGCGACTCCTTGACCATCTTCACCGACTCGACGTTCAAGCCGCTGCGGCGAGCGAATTCCGTCTTGATGCTCTGTTCGACCTTGGCGATGTCGGCAGCGGTAAAGCCGCGAGCCACAGGCGCCTGGGTCCAGCTGTAGGCATAACCCACGCCGATCGCTGATAGTACGACGACTACGGCTATGGCCAGGTATACCGGGCGCATCCGGGGCGGATTGCCCATCGTCCGGGATTGAATGTCACTCATGGGCGTCTCCCTTTCGCGTTGGGTTCGGAAATTCAGGAAACTAAAAAAAACTTCAACCAACATTGCCTTTTTCCGCCTCGCAGCCACTCCTGTCTGTGATCCCCGACACAAATTCTCTGTTGGAGTTAGGGTATGGGTCTCAGCTCACACAACATGTCAAAAGAAGTGTGTGCGTTGGGGGTCGGGAGAGCCCGCGGCAAGCGGTGACCACACCTCGCAGCGGACGATCGGGCGCCAAGGGAGGCGGCGGTGAGGGCCCGGTGGGAGGCGCGGCGGTGCGCCCCGGCGGGAAGCGGGGTGCGCCCGGCGGGAGGCGGTGGTGGCCCCGGCGCGAGGCGGAGGTGCGTCCGACGGGAGGCGGTGGTGGCCCCGGCGGGAAGTGGCGGTGGGCCCTGCGGGAGGCGGCGGTGCGCGTCCGGCCGCAAGCCAGGGGCAGGCCTACCGGACCGAGTGGCGGTCAGCATTGCGACCGCAGGCCTGCGCCTACCGCCGCGGAGGGGAGCTTCTGATGGCCTGGCGGAGCGTGGACTACCGGGGAACGGGAACGGTCACCGTTTATCCCGACTACCACCTGCGCATCGAATACGGAGTCGCAGGTAGTGCCCCCTATTCCCGCTTACGACACGTCAGGTGCGGTCGCAGGGGCCCTGGTGCGGAAACGCTGCCCTGACACCTTGAAAGGCAGTCAGGGCAGCTGGATGAGCATTCCGGACGAGGTCTATTCCGCGGTCGGCACTTCGCTCCAGTTCAGCAACCGGGTCGACACGATGCCGTTAAAAGATCCGGGGACCGGCTGAACGCCGCCCTTGTTATCGCCGGCGATCAACTCCACACCTTTCGTGCCCTTGACGAACCTGAGGTCAGTAACGGAGGACGACAAAACGAAATAGGCCGCCGCAGTCGTAGAATTCGCAAGTGTGTACAGGACCGTCTGGCCGGTGGCAAAGTTAACGGCATACACATTGCTCGCACCACTCGGAGCGCACGGATCACTCGCCGCCGGAATCGTCGATGCCCAGGCGATAATCCCACTGTACGCCGCCGGTCTCACGATCACGCGCTCGCCGCTCGTCGTCATGTCGTAGTACCAGCCCGTAGTCGGGGAGCCGATTCCGTTCAACAGGTTCGTGGTTTGAACCAGGCTGGCGCGCGTGACCGGTGTGGTGATGGTCTTGTTGAACGCACCCGCTGTCCCGTCGACGATCGAATAGAAGGTCTGGGTAGCGCTGGAGGAGACATCCTGCGACGCCAACAACCGCCCGGTGCCCACCATGACGTAGCGAAAGCGCGTGGTGGGATGGACCTCGATCAGCGGGGGGGACGTGACAGGTTGCGCGTTGCCAGAGGCGTCAGTCAGCGTAGCAATCTGGGTCGGCGCGGGATAGTTGCCGCTGGTCCCGGTCAGATCGAAGCGCCAGAGCTGCCCGTTCAGATCGCCGACATAGGCGGAGTCTGCCGTGTAGTCCGTGTAGTCCTGCACATAACCCGTCGCCTGGGTGAGCCCACTGGAGGGCACCGGAGTCTTGATCTTTTCGAGCAAGGAGCCATTCTTGGGGTTTACGACGTACAGGTAGCCATAGCCGTCACTGTTGTCGTAGCCCGATGTCAACAGGGCCACCCAACCATACTTCGCCGTCTTGACGACGTTCGCCGCGCCGAAGCTGTACCCCATGGTGGAGTCGGTGAATTCCCAGGCCACTTGCGATGCAAGAGTGGACTCGGTGTTCATGGTGCCCGGATTGGTCACATTCAGGGCGTAGTAACCTTTGCCGCCCTTGCCCAGACCACCAATCAACAGCGTCTGCCAATTCGAGGTATTGGCGGTATCGGTCGTGGTGCCGCCAGTGACAGTCATGTCGAGATCGAAAGTCTTGGGCGTCGCATCCACGTAGTTGTAATGGGCGAAGGTGGGATTGCCGAGTGCCGCGAGGCCGTTGACCTGCGGCGTGTTGTTGGGCCCCTGGAACAGGAAGCTGGGGACGTAGGCAAATTGCTCTGTGCCATTCGAGCCGAGGAAGGCGTGCAGCATGCCGTCGTTGGCGGCCGCATAGAGGATCGTAGGCCGGCTCGCCTGATTCTTTATGAAATCGGCGTAACCGGGATTGTGGGTCTCCGAGTAGGACATGCTGGGAATCCCAACAGGCGTCAAGGAGGCATCGACGACATCGCCGAGCAACAACTTGCGGGCGCGCAGCGACTTCTGGCTGCCCGTAACCGTGGAGCCCACCTCATTGGTGCGATCGCCACGCAAGTATTGGAGGACCATCGTCGTTGTGGTACCGGATGGCGCATAACTGCTCGCCGACAGCGCGCTCTGCTGCGAAGATGTGATACCGCCACCGGTGGTGCCGTTGGGCTCGAACGGAACACCCTTGCCGCCATCCCACGTGGCTACGGCGCGCTTGTTCTGCCAACCCGTGCCGGACAATTGAGCCTCGAGTGTCGTGCTGCTCTTCCATAGCTGCGTCAACGACGGAGTTCCATCGGCAGCCAGGGTCAGGGTGCTGGCGGTCAGCGTGTCGGTCCAATCAGTGGAGCTGTATTGGGAGCCGAACGACTCCTGCCCCGTGCTGGCGATGATTGGAGAGGCGAGCGAGAAGGACGTGGTGAAGCTCGTGATGGCGTTGGCAATATTCCGGAAGGCTGTCGTCAACGCCGCCACCATCTGCGCTGCGTTCCCCGCCAGGAAATAGTTATCCGGCGCCTTCTCGGAGGTACCGTTCATGTTGATGCTGGTGCCGCTCGTGTTCCACAAGCTCGGATCCAACGGCGTGGTGTTTGTGATGTCGTAGCCGCTCGGGACGCTGAAGCCGCCGTACTTGGCAGCCAGGTAATAAGGATTCAGTGTCTCCGCCCGCTGGTATTCCATGACGTCCATCCAGTATGTGGAAATCGTGGAAATACCCGTGTCCTTTGTGTGCAAGTCCGGACGGATGTTGAGAACGTGCGTGCCGTAGGCGAGACCCGCTATGTAATAGGTGGCTCCCGTGTCCTGGGGCCAGACATCGGATGGTGAACCCGGAACCGGATTGCCTTCGGCCTTCTGCAGTGTCTCGAGTGCCTGGGTCCAGGTATGAGCCTGATTGACTTTGTCACTCGACACCTGCGCGGGCATGGCCCGGCCCCCTGAAACAGTGCTGCCGCCGACGTTGTAGTCATACCACGTATGATTGTCGCCGATGCCGAGGATGAAGTTCTTCTGGCAGCGGTAAAGAATCGGATCGTCCCAGTTCACCACCGCGGGGAAGCCATCCAGCGCGCTCGTGGCGGGTTTATTGTCCCAGTCCGTCACGTTGCCCAGATTCTCGAAGTAGCGAACCGCGGCGTAGTAAAGCTCGCTGACGTTGTCGTGCGTCATGTAACTGTGGCTGCTCTGGCCGAACTTGTTCAGGAAGTTCATCACTCCGCTTTGCGTCACGCCGCTCGCGGTGGCCGTCGTCGCATCGGGATTGACGCCCATGATGCCGGTGCTCGCATCCCACTCGGCGCGCGCATTGGCGACCACGGAGGCAGACAGCGGCTGCGGATAGGTCGGCCCGATGAAACCCATCGGCTCACGCACGACGCCGCCCTGCTGGGTCTGGCCGTCCGCGTTCAAGTACGCCAGTGCCGCGAAACGGATCTTGTTGGAGTATTGCTGCATCAGGCCTTCGGGCTTGTAATTACTCCCGTATTTCACGCAGTTGCTCTCGAGGCCCGCGGTACCAAGGACGCTCGTATCGCACACCAGCACACGGACGTACACCTTATAAGCAGTGTTGTTGGTGTTGACGTTTATCGAGCTACCGATAGTGGTCGGCAAGTCGACGACCGCACTGTTGCTGGCAGCCGTTTTGTATCCGGAACCGCCACGCGAGAACACCATCACGTTGCCCTGCTGAAACACGTTCGAGTCGAACGCACTCCAGGTGCTGAACGGCGTAACCGTGGTGACGAGGCCGGGCGTCAGATACTGATTGGAGGTGCTACCCTGGTCCGTGCCACGATACGGAAAGTTTGTCTGGCTGCCCTGGGTCGACGGCCCCCAGGCCTTCTCCAGGATGGTCTGGGTCGTGGTGTCGATGCTCCGGTAACCTCCGGTGAGCGCCCAGCGGAACGGGTCGATGGTCTGCATCGTGGCCCAGTTCATGAAGTTGCCGCTCCAGTAGCCCGAGCAGCTGTGTTTGTACGTACCGGTTGCGGCAGCCTTTGCCTGGAAGTAGCTGCTGGCCGGCGTAGTGGAGTTGTACTGGTACTGGTAGCACTTCGAAGGATCGAAGTAGCCCAGGTAAGTAGTGGCGTCGGCGTAGTTGCCCTGGTTGGCCACGCTGATAGCCGTCGGGAACTCGACGGACGGGGTCAGCGCAAGGTTGCCCGGCACGTCGAAGCTCGCAAACGGAGGTTGGTCGGCCAGTGGCACGGGGCTCTGCCCGGCAGCGGGCATGGCCACCGTGACGAGAGAGAAAAGTGCCGCCAGTCCGGCCATCCGGCGCCGTGACACCTCGCTGAAGCACGTGATAATGCTGCGAATCATACCGCGGGTACCTTGTCAGTCGGGCTTGGTGAAAGTGGTCTGCAAGAATTGCTGGGTATTGCGGGGACCGTCAACACGGACGCTCAGGCGATAAACAGTTGCGCTCGGGGGGGGCAGCCCATTGCCGGGCGTCGAACCGCCCCCGGGAGCAGCGATCGATTGGAGACATATTGCCGCGTTCGATGGACCCGCGCTGCTGCACATACGATCGATCACATAGATCATCGTCACGTCAGGGGTCGCGCCGACGATGTCATTGACGTGCGAAGCGACTGTATTGAATATGTTCTTATCTAACAGCGCGTTCGGCACTCCCTGGCCATTGGTGAGAAGCGCCGTGGACGAGTAATTGAGAGCCTTATTGTCGGCGTCTGTCGCACCTGGAGTCGAAAACGAGCCGGTCTTGAACTGGGTAACCACGGTTGCCACGGCCTGTTCACCCTGATTCACGAGATCTTGCCGGAACGCCAGGTTGCCTGCGCTGAACAGCGACGTATGCATGGAGCGCACCAGCGCTACGGCGCCAATCGTCAAGATCAACAGAATGATCAGCGTGTAGATCAGAACTACGCCGCGCTCGCGAGATTTCGTTGTGTGCATTGCGAGCTCCCTCATGTCGCGGGCAGGATCAGCATGTTGCGCAGGGGAACGGTAAATTCGTAGACCCGGTAACGATAGTGCCGCTGGTCGGGGGTGGTAGTCAGAGCGTAGGTCTGTGCGAGCGAGTTGCCTGCGGCGTCCGCATAGCCCGTGAAGTAGTTGAGTTGTACCGGTGAAACCACATTCTTGTCGTAGTACTCGCCGCGTACTATGAGTGCGACGTGCACAGCGATGATCGATCGCATCGTCGCGGGCGTGACCATCACGGTATTGATGTCATAAGGAGCAATCGCAGGATCGGCCCAACTGCTGAGGATGCCAGGTGCGCCCGTAACTTGAACTCCGTAGAGGGCCTTCAGCAGGACCACTCCGTCCGCGATGGCCTGCGACGTGTCGGCCCCGGTGCCCTGCACTTTCAACTGGTTTTGCAACAAATCGTAGCTGTAGAGCGTATTGTTCGTTCCGACGCCGAACAGCTGGAATTGGACGTTGTTGGCCTGCGCGTTACCCAACGGAGTAACGTAGTTTGCAACAGAGCCAGCCAGAGTCGCGAGTGTGGTCGCCGAGCCAGTTTGTGTGTAGTACACGTTACCGCCCAAAGTCAGCTTTGGTGAGGCGGGCGCGGCGTTGACCTGCTCGAGAAGACAGTCCGCATTGGGGGTCGTGGGTTGGCTCACCAGGACGAGATCGTCCTTAAAAATGCCCACGGTGGTTTGCAGAATCAAGGTATTCGCATCACCGGGTCCGTTGATCGCGCGAGGGACCCCGCCGCCGGCACCCGTGCCCCCCATGACCACCAGGACATCCGAGGTGTTGTTGTCCGACTGATTCGAACCGATGAGCACGGGTGCGATGCGCAGATCGGCGGGTGCGGCGCCGAGGAACTTGGTGGCGAACGGCGCCGGGAAAGCTGCAGCGCGCGGCAAGAGAGCGTTCACATTGAGTTTGCAACCCAACACGCCAACGTCGGCTGACTCGGCGATGCCGGAGCCCGCGTTGCGTAGCGCCCGATCGAGCGCGTAAAAAGCATAGCTCCCAGTCTGGTCGGCATCGTTCGTCGACGTCGTGGTCCGCTTGTGGTTTTCGCCGGCGATGAGCAGCGTAGTGACGACCAACGTGACGGCCAGACCAATGACCAACGCCACCATCAGCTCTATCAACGTCAATCCGCGTTGGGGCGTGCGCATCATGGCAGGATCACTCGCGTCGAGAACAGGCGATTCTGGGCACCGGCGGCATCCGTATGCTCCTTCCAGGTGATCGCGATGTCGGCCGTGCGGGCGGCCACGGCAGTAACGGTGAGTTGACCGGAGGGCACCCCTCCCTGTATGGGATCGGCGGCCCTCGTCTGAAAGGTCGTCAATTGCGTGGCAGGTACCGTCACGCTGTTATTGAGCCACATGCTGGTTGCAACTTCGTTGGCGAGCAGCGCGGCCCGGTTGCGATCCTCCGCATCCGCGGAAAAATTGATGGCGCTCGCCTCGAGACCGATCAGGCCGAGCACGCCGAACGAAAAGATCAGGATCGACACCAGGGACTCGATCAGTGCCATGCCGCGCTGACCGTGCTGATGCAGCTGCCGCAGATGGCGCGCGTGGCGCAACTGCGGCCGGGTGTGGTTTGGACGCATGCCGGCTAACATCCGTAGGTGTTGGCGTTCGTTAAGGTTTGTGTCGGGTAGCACATGTGGACCTGGCCACCGAGTCCCACTTCGACCCGAAGGGTGTATTCCGCGCCGGTCAACGAAACGTCGTAGTTGGACGTCGGCGGGTTCGGCCCTGCCCCCACGGGAGCAGTGCAGGTCCCCCCGGCTACGCCGGTAGCGGCATTCGTGATGAGGCGCCCGACCGAGTTGAAGCAGATTTCCGCGGGACCGTTAATCTGAACATTGGCGCTCTCGCTACCCAACACGCCACCCTGAATGTACGTGGCAGTGTCGCTACCGTCGGTCATTGCCGGGATGTACGCGATGGCCCAATAGGTACCGCTCTGGGCCGCCGTGAAGCCATTCTGCGGCGTCGTGCTGTTGGTCAAGGCGAACACCACCTGGCGGCTGCGGCGCATGGACTCGGCTTGCGCCATGCGCACCCCATTCTGCAGGGCATCCGCAACGGCGCGGACTCTGGCGTTGGCTATCCAAGTTTTCATAGAGGGGACGGTCATTGCCACGAGAATGGCAAAGATCGTAATGGCCACGGCCACCTCGATCAGGCTGAAGCCCGACTGGCGCTCGAACCGTCTCATAGGCACTCGCCGGGCTTGGTCTCCCAGCCGGTCGCACAGGTCATCCTCCAGGAGGTGGGTGCCGGCGCGACGACAGTGGTGGTTTTGGTGCCCAGCTCATTGATGGAGTACGTAAAGCCGGCTGTATTGGTATTGGCGATGCCAACAGCCTGGAGCGTGAAGGTAGTGCCGGGGGCGGCCGGTACGGTTGGACACGAGACCGTGAAATTTCCGTAGGTTGCGCCTGCCGCACACGGCGACGGGAACCCGTTGGCGGGCGCGTAGGTCCGGTTGTCCTGGAAGTAGCGCTCCATATTAGCCGCCACCGCCGATAAGCCCGTTGTCGCGTTGGTGACCTGCCCGCGAATCACATAGTTCTTGTAGTTCGGGAGGGCAATCGCGGTGAGGATCCCGACGATGGCCATGGTGACGACCAGCTCTATCAAGCTGAACCCGGAGGCACGACGGTAGGCGGTGGATTTTGCGATGCTCATCGGCGATAGATCCCTGTTGCGTATGCCGCGAATGTACTGAAGGCGACCGCGGAATTCCTCAGCAGACGACCAACGGCGCCGCCGGGGCTACAGGCGGTTGCCGGTTGTCCATAATCCTCACGACATTTGAACCACGTCACACTTCCGGGGCGCCCCGGGTCGCCGCGCAGGGCCGACGACCGCTCGTAACCCCGCCGCTGCCGTTGGTCGCCTCACCGGGCTTGCCATGCCGCCCTGAAGTACAGTCACGGTTGGTTAAAGCTGGGGACAGTCCCGTGCACAGGCAGCGCGGCGGACACTCAAACAAGTCGCAGGCGGGCCTTTCCCTGACCGAACTGGTGGTCAGTATGGCCGTGGCCGCCATTCTGATGGGTATCGGCATTCCATCTTACCAATACGTCACCTATTCCAACCGCGTCCTGACCGAGGTCGACAGCCTGCGCGGAGATATGCAGTACGCCCGCTCGGAGGCTGTCAAGACGGGCGCGACGGTCACGGTCTGCCCGTCCGACCCGGGACAGAGACACTGTATCAAGTCATCGGCCTGGGACGGTGGCTGGATCATCTTCCGCGATGTCAACAACGATGCGACCGTCGCGGCACCGGGCAATATATTGCGCGTCAGGGCCGCCTTCTCCGTGACTCCACATGACAGGTTCGTCGCCGATAGCGGGCTCGGCTATGTAAGCTTCGATCGGGAGGGATTTACGACGTCCTTCCCCGCGACGCCCTCGGGCTTCGTCACCCTCAGACTGCACACGACTCCCGACAATCCGCGCTGGACCCGGTGTCTCCAGATCTTTTCCACGGGCATGACGCTCACGGAGAAAATCGATGATCGACAAGGGAACTGCAGTTGAGGCCTCACGATAGCCGCGTGGCGCAAAACGGCTTCAGCATGGTGGAAGTCATGGTGGCGCTCCTCGTCGTGTCCATCGGACTGCTGGGCATCGCAAAGATGCAGGCGCTCGCTCTCTCGAGCACCGGGAACGCCAGGATGCGCTCGCTTGCCTCCATTGAAGCTGCAAGCCTTGCTGCGACGACACACGCCGATCGGGCTTACTGGGGCTCACTACCGGTCCCTCAGCTCAGGGTTTCTGTCAAGTCAGACGGCAGTGTCACCAGCACCGACGACCCGACGCTCAACAGTACCAGGTTGGCTCGACCGGCCCCGTGCACCGCAATCCCGCCGGCCGAGCCCTGCACAGCCGCGGCGATCGCGGCACAGGATCTCGGGGAGTGGGCCGACTCCTTGAGCAGCGTGCTGCCGAATGGCGGTGCGGTCATCACCTGTGGCCAGGTCGTCACCGACACTAAGCCGGGTAGCTGCAGCATCATCCTCGGTTGGACAGAGAACGTGGTCGCTGCGGACACCGGGCGTAATGCCAACGCAGGTCAGAGCGACAACGCGAACGCACTCCAGGGGATCACGCAGTCGACCTACACGCTGTACGTGAACCCATGAATCCTGCGCGATGCCACTACGAGCGCGGCTACAGCATGATCGAGTTGTCGGTCGCGTTGGTGATGGCGCTGTTCCTGCTCGCCGGAATCCTCGTGATATTGCAGAACACGCGCAGCGCATCCGACAGCCAGAATGGCCTGGCCCAGTTGCAGGACGACGAGCGGATGGCCATGACACTGATCACGGATGTCGTACAACAAGCGGGCTACTATCCGGACGCACAAACGACCGACCCAACGGAGCGGTTTCCCCCTTCGGCAACGTTCGCGACAGCGGGCCAGACCATCCACGGGGCCCGCAATCCGACCGCGGCATACGGCGACACGATCACTGTCCGCTACCAAGGTGACGCCAGCAATAGTGTGCTCGATTGCCGCGGTGCTGTCGTAGCAGACGGAGCGACCGAGGAAATGACATTCAGCGTGCAGGAGAATCCAAACAACGACGGCTCCTGGTTGTACTGCACGGTCAACGGAACGAGCGTTCCCCTGGTCCCCCACATTTCGAGCCTCGCGATCCGGTACGGCATCGACAGCGACAACAGCGGCTCCGTGAACGCGTACCTGCCCGCGGACCTCATCACCGCCGCGCTGTGGAGCAATGTTTTCAGCGTGAAGATCACCGTGAGCTTCACGAATCCGCTGTCGAAACAGCCCGGACAGGCGCTGCGGACGACGCTGCCCTTCGCTCGCGTGATCAGCGTCCAGCAGAAGACCGGCTACAACGTCCTCAACCTTTTCTGAGCGGGCGCAACAGCGTGGGATATCGGGCGTTCGATCGAGGAATGGCGTTGGTCTCGGCGCTACTACTACTGCTCGTAACGACCCTGTTAGGTGTTGCCATGCTGCGCAGCTTCGGATTTCTGCAAGCGGTCGCAGGCAATACTCGGGAAAAGCAGCGGGCAATGCACGCAGCCCAGTCCGCACAGTCTTACGCGGAGTGGTGGCTCACACAGTCGCACGGTCAGAACGCCACGAGCGGCAGGACATGCGCGGGCGGGCTCGATAGCAACCTCGCCAACATAGCGATCTGCGACGCTGTGCTCCAAAACCCGACCGCCCTTCCCTGGAGGAGCGGCTTTTACTACTTTCCGCCGGGACTGTCGACGGGCAACCCCGGCGCCCCGGGAAACTACGCCAGCGCTCCCCTCTTCTATATTGCCTATCTCGGTACCACGTACAACTCATCGATCGGGATTCAAACGAATTCGTATCGGCTGGACGCCCTGGGTTATGCGGGAACCACGAGCTCCACGGCAGTAACGGAAAGCACATACAACGTCAGTACTGCCTACACCTCGCAGAACAGCCTTCAGAAGTTCGTCGATCTCGGAGGTCCTTAGATGCGCGGCAGGGCTTGCGGCGCGCTGGCGGCGGTGTTCCTGGCGCTCTTCACTTCAATCGATTCGGCCAGGGCCGCGAACGACCCGGCCCAGTTGTATCTCGCGAGCGATTTGACCGGACAACTCACCGCCCAAGCGATCTCCTTCGACGCCCGGGCCCAGAAAATCGCCATCGCTACGACACCCAACTGGGTGACCAGCCTCCCCCCGCAGAAGCCCGTCGCCGAGGCACCGCTCACCAGTCCCGTATGGGTGGGGCCCGCGCAGACGTACGACCGTGGCATCACGTTCAAAGACCACGTCTGGGGAGCGAGCGACACGCCGCAAGAGACCTCGTACGATGACTTTCGGGCGGCACAGCAGGCACGTCTGAAGGTCGTCTATTTCGCGGCGAACGACGGCTTCGTCCACGGTTTTCGGGCCAACGACGGGTATGAAGTCCTCCGCTACATGCCGAGTGCGGTTCTCGGGCACGCAGGGTCCGTCGCTGCGACGCCCGCGAGCGGTGACCTGTTCTATCACGGCACCTGGCATACCTGGCTCGTCGGCGGATGGGGCGCGGGCGGCGCGATCTATGCTCTCGACATCACCAATCCCGGCAGCTTCAAAGCAAGTGCCACCAACAGCAATGTGGTGGGTGAATGGTCAGCAGCCAACCTCACCTGTATAAACGTGCCCAACTGCCGGCAGTCCCTCGGCGATACCTCTGGCACTCCCCTCGTCCGCCGCTTTCATAATGGCTCCTGGGGTGTGATCTTCGGCAATGGCTTCGGCAGTGCAAGGAAGAGCGCCGGGATCTACATCCTGTTGGTCGACCCAGCCTCGGGTAACACCAGTGTCTACTATCTTGCGGCTCCCGCTACGACCAACACGGCAGCAAACGGCATCGCCAGCCCGACAACGGCGGACATCGATCTCGACCACATCATCGATTACATCTACGCCGGCGACCTGCAGGGCAACGTCTGGCGTTTCGATGTCACCAGCGCGGATCCGGACAGGTGGGGGTGCACCGCCACCGCCCCACTTTTCACTACACCTGCCGGAGCGCCGATCACGACGGGACTGACAGTGAGCGTCCTCAGGCAATTCGTCCTGCCGGCCGGCGGCGGCTTGGGAATCGACACCGCCAAGCCCGGTCGTGTCATCGTGAATTTCGGTACCGGCCAGCGGGTTGCCGGCAAGCCGCCGAGCGCTGCTCAGAATGCAACACCCTCTCAGTATCTGTTCGGGATCTGGGACTGGAATTTCGACGCACCGCAGTCGGGCTGGAATACGCTGTCGAGAGTCCCGCTCGTCGCGCTCGATCCGGGCAAGGGCCCGGCGACCGTCCCGGTAGCGGCCCTGCAGTCACACACCGTCGCGACCATCCCCCAGGCGGCTCCGGCCATGACTTACCGGACAATCTCTCAGGAGCCGGTCTGCTGGGTCGTATATGAGCCTTACGACGCAGGTCCGGGTTGTCCGAATCCGGGCACGCAGTATGGCTGGTACATCGCGCTCCCTGGCACGCAGGAGCAGATTGTCTTCGACCCGGCTATCAGCCCGGATGGCGAACTGGTCGTCAACACCAGCAGCGGCTTCACCATGGCGATGTCTCCCGGCACCGGCTCTGCGGACCCGGGCGGGACCGGAGCGACGGCGCAGAGTTATTTCACGGTCGAATCGGGCTCCGGCGTGGTAACAGCCGATGCCCTCCAACTCAAAGGCACCGGCACCCCATGGTTCCTGTCCGCATATCTGATCACACGGACCGCGATCGGAGCGGCCCCGCCGACTGCGGTCAACCGACACACCGTCGTGGCCGGAAAGCGTTTGAACTGGGTGCAGAGACGATGAGCAACGACGGATTTACCTTGACCGAGCTGATGGTCACCATCCTCATCGCAGCGCTCCTGGTCGGCATCGCGGTCCCGTCTTACACGACCCAGGTCCGCAAGTCGCGTCGCACGCAGGCACGCACGGCTTTGCTCGACCTCGCAGCCCGCGAGGAGCGCTTCAACAGCACCAACAGTGTTTATACGAGTACGCCGGCCAACCTGGGTTATCCGGGTATGTGGCCGATCCAAGTGGGTAGCGGTTACTACCAGGTCACGGTGTGCGTGAATGCCACGCTTGCGAGCTGCCCGGCGGATGCAGGAACGGGGGCAGCTTTCCTACTCACCGCCAAGCCCATCAACGCCCAGCAAGGCGATACTCAATGCGGATCGTTCACGCTGGACAACACCGGCGCCGAAGGAGTGGCCGGGACAGGCACGGCAGCGGATTGCTGGAACTGAAGCTACGGATCAAGCCACCTTCAGGCTGTCGCGGGACTTGTAGACATGGTCGACGAGTCCCCAGTCCCGCGCCTCTTCCGCGGTCATGAAGTGATCGCGGTCGAGGGTGCGCTCCACTTCGTCGTAAGTCCGTCCACAGTGGCGCGCGTAGATCTCGTTCAGGCGGCGCTTGGTTTTCACGATATCCTGGGCGTGCCGCTCGATATCTGACACCTTGCCCTGGAACCCTCCCGACGGTTGGTGGACGAGAATGCTCGCGTTGGGTAGCGCGATACGCCTGCCCGCCGCGCCGGCCATGAGCAGGAACGATCCCATGGAATACGCGGTCCCGATACACACAGTGGTGATCGGACACTTCACCCACTGCATGGTGTCGTAGATCGCCAGGCCGCTGGTGACGACCCCGCCCGGCGAGTTGATATACAGCGCAATGTCCTTGGCGGGATTTTCCGCCTCGAGAAACAACAACTGGGCGCACACCAGCGCCGTCACGCCGTCGTCGATCTGTCCGTTGATGAAAATGATCCGGTCGCGCAGCAGGCGGGAGAAGATGTCGAACGAGCGCTCCCCGCGCGCCGACTGCTCGATGACCATGGGAACGAGGTTCGTGCTCATCATGCGGCCCTTCGCAGCAGTGTCGTGACCGGAGGGTAGCGGAGGAAATCCCGAGAAGCGCCGATGGCGCGACGCGGGGCGTGTGATGTCTCTGCCATGGCGGCAACCGGTGCCCGTCGACGCGGTTTGAGTGCCACGATGTTGGACGTCCCTGTAACCCGATGGACCACGCGCAGATGCGTGCCCCCCGCAGGCGTCCCGGTCAGTTCGAAGGTCACTACAGACTCCAACGTCTGGCCCCTCGCGTCCCGGTCTTCGTCCTTGGCGGGCCAGCGATAACGCAGCAGCCGGTTCGGCTCGGCCGCAAGGATCTCGCTGTCCACGGCATCCGGCAGCCACGCCGCCAACAGCTTGGGAACCGTGAGCGCCTTCCAGACTTTGTCCGGCGCGTCGGGAAGCTCGCACTCGGTCACCACGGCGTTCTCTTTGGTGCGAGGCTCCGCCCCTGCGCCTTGCCCTTCGGGCCGGCTTTCGCCGTCAAAAATTGCTCCGGACCATTTTTTCATGGCAGTCATTCCATATCTTTCAGCACGGTCTTCAACTTCTCGAGCCGCTCCGGCCAGAACTGCCGATAGCGGTCCACCCAATCGACGAGCGGCGCGAGTCCCTGGAGCTCGGCGCGGTAGTAGGCGAAACGCCCTTCGCGGCGCTCGCAGACGAGCCCCGCGCCGCGCAGGGCGGCCAGGTGCTGCGAGATCGCCGGCTGGGAGATGGCAAATCCCGCTTTGAGCTCCGAAACGCTCATTTCGCGACGGCACAGGCGCTCGAAGACGGCGCGCCGGGTGGGATCGGCCAGGGTGCGGAAAACGTCAACGTCGACCATGACTAAAATATAAGCGGTCGCTTATTCGATGGCAAGGACCGAAGAGTCGACCGTGCCGGGCCGGGTCGGGGTGGCTCTTGTCGCTCAGCGCCGGCGCGACTTGTATTTGTGAGGGTCTGCGCTATATTCGCCACGTAGGCGATTGACATAACGAACAATAACGTCCCTCTGCTGCACCGCACGCTTATGCTTGGGCGCACGCGCGTAAAAGCGAAGGACCCCCGTCGGGCGAGGTAGTGATGAGCACTCCGCTGGATAAGTTTCGCGGCGCCGCGATGTCGCTCGCGCGTTCGGGCTCGATCAAGGATCGTCTGACCGATGCCTATCGGAATCACCTCTCGTTCGTGGACGAGAATGATCTGCCTAGAGAGTTGGTTGCTGAATTTCGCGCGGTGAATCGCGCATTAAATCGCGAGCGCCCGTTATTACGCGGCGAAGATGCATTTCGCGCGACCGTGCGGAAGATGTCGAGTGTGGAAGCGGATGAAGTCGCGTCCAGCGTCGTGCGGCTGTTCGGCGCGATGTCGGCGGAGGATCAGTCGAGCTTGAACTCGATCGTATCCCACCGCGTAGTATCTTCGTGGCGCGCCTGACGGCGTATCGCGTCCACCAGCGCCCGCTCGTCCCAGTCAACGATCTCGTCGGAGAGATCTGTTATCGCCTTCGGTAGCTCGGCGTGCGAGCCGAACGGCTTCATGAGAATGACCGGCTTCTGGCTGGCCTGTGCGAACAGGAGCTGGAACGTGAACATATCGCGATGCGACTGCAGCAGGCTGGGGATCGCCACCACGGCCTCCACCGGCGCCATCTGCTTGCGCAGATCCTCGCGCTGCGCCTCTTTGTCGCCGCTGGGCGGATGATCGGGCGTGCTGTAGTTGCGATAGAAGAAATTCTTGGCGCTCTCGAGATACTCGAAGACGCGCAAGTAGTCGTCGTTGTCTTCCCACATATGGGTGACGAAGAGACGAATCGGATTGGCTTGCGACATAGCGTGAGTCTCGCACAAGCGTGAGCGGCGCGAAACTCGGGCCTGCGACGCTGGCCAGCGACAGCTCCACAGAAGGGTTTATTGACCGGTATTGTCCCCGCCGCTGACCAGCACGGCTAGAATGCCGTCTTTTCCGGCGGCGGGAGCCCCTCTCATTGCGTCTGCTCGTCTATAACATCCGGTACGCTACAGGCACCGGGCCAGCGTTCCATCTGCCGCTTCCTGGCGCGGGCTACCTGCGCAGCAACCGCAAGGTCCTCACCGGCATCACCGAGTTCATCCGCGCCGAGCAGGCCGACGTCGTCGGCCTCATCGAGGTCGATATCGGCTCGATCCGCACCGGCATGGTCAACCAGGCGGAGCACATCGCGAGCCAGCTCGGCCACTACTCGACCTTCCAGTGCAAGTACGGCGCCGGCTCGGTCAACAACCTGATGCCCATTGTGCGCAAGCAGGCGAATGCCTTCCTCTCGGCACCACACGTGCACGGGGAGCGCTTTCACTATTTCGACACCGGGATCAAGCGCCTCATCATCGAGCTCGAGCTCGAGGATGTGTGTGTCTTCCTGGTGCACCTGTCCCTGAAATTCCGCCATCGCCAGTACCAGCTGCGTTCCCTGCACGACCTGATCGTCGAATCGAAGAAGCCCGTCATTGTCGCAGGTGATTTCAACACCTTCTGGGGCGCGCACGAGATTTATCTCTTCATGCGGGCCGCCGGACTGCGCAGCGCGAACTCGGCCGGCCTGCCCTCCTTTCCGGCCCGCGTGCCACGCGCCGAGCTCGACTTCATCCTGGTGAGCGAAGGCATCGAGGTCACGGACTTCCGTATCCCGGACGTCCGATTCTCGGATCACCGGCCACTCGTGTGCGATTTCCATGTCCGCGCCAGCACGGTGGCGCAAGGATCGACTGCCAGCGTTGCGTGACACCGTTTCTTGCGGAGTATCGCCAATGAATGACAACACCAGTGGCTCCTGGAGATCCGCCACGGATGCCGACGGCATCCTCTGGCTGACACTCGACAAGCCGGGCACCTCCACGAACGTGCTCTCGAGCGGAGTCCTCCTGGAGTTGGACGCGATCCTGCGCCCGCTGCAGCAGAATCCGCCGCGGGGAATCGTGGTGCAGTCCGGCAAGAAGAGCGGGTTCATCGCCGGCGCCGACATCAAGGAATTCACCGGCATTGCCGACGCCGAGAGCGGCTATCGGCTCATCCACGCCGGCCAACAGGTGCTTGATCGGCTGGAAGCGCTCACCTGCCCGACGGTCGCCGCGATCCAGGGGTTCGCATTGGGCGGCGGTCTCGAGCTGGCCTTGGCGTGCCGCTATCGCGTCGCTGTTGGCGATGAGCGTTTGTCACTCGGTCTGCCCGAAGTGTTGTTGGGAATTCATCCGGGCTTCGGCGGCACGGTGCGTACCGTCAGGATAGCCGGGGTACGACCGGCCATGGAGATGATGCTCACCGGTAAGCCAGTGCGTGCGGACAAGGCTTTGCGCATCGGCCTGGTCGACAAACTCGTCCCGGATGCCGAGCAACTGGCGACGGCGGCTCGTGATTTCATCACGCGTCAACCGCCAGCGCATCGGGCACCCTTCGTTGAGAGGGTGTTGAGCTCGGGCGTGATGCGCCCCTTGCTCCGGGGAGCCCTGACAAAGCAAGTCGCCGCGAAGGCCCGCCGCGACCACTACCCTGCCCCCTACGCAATCATCGACCTGTGG